>LNFM01003434.1_pt1 | contig 31189 bp, 30 predicted proteins | sample 596031 | NCBI WGS metagenome assembly LNFM01 (sample SAMN04254537, study PRJNA301005) | activated carbon metagenome | isolation source: dual media filters at the Ann Arbor, Michigan drinking water treatment plant | place: USA: Ann Arbor
AGGGTGGTCTTACCATGGTCAACGTGGGCAATGATGGCGATGTTGCGTAGATTTTCGATCACGTGTGTATCTCGATCAGAGGATTCGGTGTGCCGCTTAGTCTAGGCGGCGAGTATTAACAAACAGCGAATGCGTTCAGGTGATGTGAACGGGCAACCGTCACACCACCGACAGGTCGGGAGGGCGATGGCGAATACTGCCGCCATTCAACCCGGGCGTCTTATGTCGGACGATAAACGCGCACATTGGCATACCCCTCGCTGAGCAGATGATGGGCATGCAAACGGCTCATAACGCCTTTATCGCAATACAGTAAGTATTGACGATTGGCATCCAGCTCCTTGAAGCGGCTGTTTACGGCATAAAACGGCAACGTCTGCACGTCGATGCCGTCAAGTTCCAATGGGTGGTCGTCCGCGGCATCCGGATGCCGGATGTCAATGATGACATGACTGGGCATGGCTTCGCTGACTTCCTCGACTTGCACATCCTTTGCCAGCTCGTCGATCACCTTGTCGATCGGCAGTAACGTGGCGCGCGCTAGGGCACGTTCGAGCAGCGCATCAGCCAGTTGCGCCTCTTCGTGCATAACGCGCGCCGCCTTGGCGCGGGTGGTCGGGTTCACCGAAATCACCCCGCAGTACTCCGGCATATGCTTAGCGAACTCGGCTGTGCCGATGCGCGCTGCGGTATCGATGATGTCCTGCTTGTGACTGGCCAACAGCGGACGCAGCACCAGCATGTCGGTGGCTGAATCGATAACAGACAGGTTGGGCAGGGTCTGGCTGGAGACCTGGCTGATCGCCTCACCCGTAACCAAGGCGTTGATCTGCAGGCGTTCGGCCATGGCAGTCGCCGCGCGCAGCATCGTGCGCTTGAGCACGACGCCCATATGGCTGTTGTCGACCTTGCTCAGAATCTCACCCAGCACTTCCTCGAACGGCACGCTGATAAACAGTACGCGCTGTGAACTGCCGAACTTGTTCCACAAATAATGAGCCACTTCCATCACGCCCAGTTCGTGCGCACGGCCACCCAGGTTAAAGAAGCAAAAGTGGGTCACCAGGCCGCGGCGCATCATCTGGTACGCCGCCACGGTGGAGTCGAAGCCACCAGACATCAACACCAGGGTCTGCTCCAGCGCGCCCAGCGGGTAACCGCCCAAGCCATCGTGCTGGTGGTGGATAACGAACAGGCGCTGATCGCGGATCTCCAGGCGGACCTCGACATCAGCCTGCTTCAGCGAGATACCAGCGGCGCCGCATTGCTGGCGTAGCTGACTACCTATATAGCGCTCAATTTCCATCGAACTGAAGGCATGCTTGCCAGCGCGCTTGCAGCGCACGGCGAACACCTTGCCCGGCAGCAGATCGGCGAAATGGCGCTTGCACTTATCCACCACGTCATCGAAATCACCCAGCGGGTACTCATCGACCTGGAGAAAGTGGGTAATGCCTGGCGTACAACTCAAGCGCTCGATCATCGTTTGCAGCACCGCCGGTTCACTCACGGCTGTCTGCACCTCAAGGTTGTCCCACACGCCCACCACCAGCAGCTGCGGATCCAGATCGCGCAGCACCGAACGAATGTTCTTCGCCAGCTGCCGGATGAACTGTTTGCGCACCGGCGGGCTTTTGATGGTGATTTCAGGGAAAACTTTAACGATGAGTTTCATGAAAATGGGGCGGGCCAACAGGGCCGAAAAACAGGGGCGCGGATTATAGCGGAAATTGCTCAAGCTTTGATCAAAAATCCTCTTAAGCCGATAACGCGCACCACATTGGCTCACCCCTTGATTAAAGCGCACCAATTAAGAGCGCGAAAACAATCTTACATACGCCTCAGCCCGCGCCACGCCTGTGTTTCGGGCACTGCGCCCATTCCGGGGCACTGGCATGCAATTTGCTCCCTTGTGAGGCAGGTCGTCCTGGCGGAATATCCAGCCAGGCTTCACCGAACTTATAGGGGCTCACACTTAAAGAGCCTTATCCACCTGGAGGACAGCATGTCGAAGGCGATTCAACTCATCAAAGAACACGACGTGAAGTGGGTAGACCTGCGCTTCACCGACACCAAAGGTAAGCAGCACCACGTGACCATGCCGGCACGCGACGCGCTGGACGACGAATTCTTCGAAGTCGGCAAGATGTTCGACGGCTCCTCCATCCATGGCTGGAAAGGCATCGAAGCCTCCGACATGATCCTGCTGCCGGTTGACGAAACCGCCGTGCTGGACCCGTTCACCGAAGAGCCAACCGTCATCATCGTCTGCGACATCATCGAGCCGAGCACCATGCAGGGCTACGATCGTGACCCGCGTTCGATCGCCAAGCGCGCTGAAGAATTCCTCAAGAGCACCGGCATCGGCGACACCGTTTTCGTCGGCCCGGAGCCTGAGTTCTTCATCTTCGACGAAGTGAAGTTCAAGTCCGACATCTCCGGCTCCATGTTCAAGATCTTCTCCGAACAAGGCTCCTGGAACACCGACGCCGACATCGAAGGCGGCAACAAGGGCCACCGCCCAGCCGTCAAAGGCGGTTACTTCCCGGTTCCGCCGTGCGACCACGACCACGAAATCCGTACTGCCATGTGTAACGCCATGGAAGAAATGGGCCTGGTCATCGAAGTTCACCACCACGAAGTGGCAACTGCCGGCCAGAATGAAATCGGCGTGAAGTTCAACACCCTGGTTGCCAAGGCTGACGAAGTTCAGACCCTGAAGTACTGCGTACACAACGTGGCCGATGCCTACGGCAAAACCGCTACCTTCATGCCGAAGCCGCTGTACGGCGACAACGGTTCGGGCATGCACGTACACATGTCCATCTCCAAAGATGGCAAGAACACCTTCTCTGGCGAAGGTTATGCCGGCCTGTCCGACACCGCCCTGTACTTCATCGGCGGCATCATCAAGCACGGTAAAGCCCTCAACGGCTTCACCAACCCGTCGACCAACTCCTACAAGCGTCTGGTCCCAGGTTTCGAAGCGCCGGTCATGCTGGCCTACTCGGCCCGTAACCGTTCCGCGTCCATCCGTATTCCGTACGTGTCGAGCCCGAAAGCCCGCCGTATCGAAGCACGCTTCCCGGACCCGGCTGCTAACCCGTACCTGGCCTTCGCTGCACTGCTGATGGCTGGCCTGGACGGCATCCAGAACAAGATCCACCCTGGCGATGCTGCGGACAAGAACCTGTACGACCTGCCGCCGGAAGAAGGCAAGCTGATCCCGCAAGTGTGCGGCAGCCTGAAAGAAGCCCTGGAAGAGCTGGACAAGGGCCGTGCGTTCCTGACCAAGGGCGGCGTGTTCTCCGACGACTTCATCGATGCGTACATCGAGCTGAAATCCGAAGAAGAAATCAAAGTACGCACCTTCGTACACCCGCTGGAATACGACCTGTACTACAGCGTCTAATCCTGCAACACCCGCACACAGCGGCGTGATCAAGGCCTCCCCGGTGAAAACCGCGGAGGCCTTTTTAATGCGCTGAAATAACCAGCGCGCACCGCGCACATCAAACACCTGTGACTGGCACAACGGCCGTCACGCGGTACGCTAAAAACCGGGCAACGCCTTTTCATGCGCCCGATTCCGAGCATTTGAGCGCAACGGCACACGCCGTGACGCACAAGCCCTTGCCAGGTGCGAGCAGCAGTGCAAGGCTTAGCGCACATCGCCGGAGCGCGCTCGCCGCGCCATACGCATCATCGCCCCAGGAGACAGGCCCATGCGCCTATTGCTCACCTGCCTGCTCATCACGCTGGCACTGCCCGCCAGTGCGCAGATCTACAAATACACCGACGCCAAAGGCAACACGGTGTTCACCAACCAACCACCGGAAGGTATCGAGGCCGAAAGCGTCGATTTACCGCCGACCAATACCGTCGAAATGCAGGCCCCGCAAACGCCGGCCAGTACCCCCGAACCGGCGCAGACCCAGGCGCCCTACCGCACCCTGCGGCTCACTGACATCCCCACGGATGAAGCCCTGCGCGCCAATAACGGAACCTTCAGCGTCGGTGTTCAGACCGAACCTTCGCTAGCCCCCAACCACCGTCTACGCCTGGTACTCGACGGCCGCCCCTATGGCGAATCGCGCACTGCGCCGCCACTGCCACTCAATCAACTCGACCGCGGCGAACACAGCCTCGCGGTGCAGGTGTTGAGCGGTGAGCGTGTGGTTCAGCAAAGCGACACGCAAACCTTCACCGTGCAGCGCGTCAACACCAGCAGCCCGGCGTTGCGCCCACCACCCCCGCCGAAGCCACCTACACCTCCCAAGCCGGCCAACTGACCCATGCGCAACCTGCTGCTCTGCCTGGTCCTGCTCGCCACATCGGCCAGCGCCCAGGTCTACACCTACATCGACGCCGAAGGAAACCGGGTATTCACCGACCGACCATCGGCCGGCCAGCGCAATGTTGAATCTGTGCAACTCGCACCCGCCAACAGCATGGCGCAGCCGCAGAACCCGGCACCAGCGCCAGTTGAGGCGCCGATCATCACCGCACCGATTTACCAGATGCTGCGCATCCTGATCCCCCAGCCGGATGCCACCATCCGCGACAACGCTGGCAATCTGATCGTCACGGCGACCAGTGAACCCGGCCTGCAGCCGGGTCACCTGTATCGCCTGTTACTGGATGGTCAACCATTCGGCGAGGCGGGCCGCAGCCCGGTGTTCGCCCTAGAGAACATCGACCGTGGCACCCATCAACTGGCGGTTGAGATACTGGACGCCCAAGGCCGTACGCTGGAGCGCACGCCCGGCCAGCCTTTCCATATGGTGCGTATTTCTTTGGCGCAGAAACGCATGGTCAAACCCTGCACCAAAACGGACTACGGCGTCCGCCCGGAATGCCCACTCAAAGACAAGCCTGTCGAAGAAAAAGACATTCCCTTCGTGCCTTTCCTCTAATAAACCATCAATGCACCACTAAGGTGCGCATGCGCGCACCACTTTCTATACTCTCCCTGTTTTGGACCGCTCTCGGCGTGCGCCCATGCGCCGAAACGCGGCTCTGATCACCTTTCGCCCAGCAATCACGCGTCTTTTCGGGGCCTTGGTTTGCTTCTTGCATTTTCCTGCTCCATTGCCGGAACGCATCAGCCTATGATCATTAACGACGCACTGCACCGCCTACTGCTCGACAACCTGACAACAGCCACGCTGTTGCTCAACGCCGAGCTGCGCCTGGAATACATGAACCCGGCAGCCGAAATGCTTCTGGCCGTCAGTGGCCAGCGCAGTCACGGTCAATTCATCAGCGAGCTCTTCACCGAATCGCCCGAGGCACTCGGCGCGCTGCGCCAGGCCGTCGAGCAGGCTCATCCGTTCAATAAGCGTGAAGCCGTTCTGACCGCGATTACCGGACAGACCCTGACCGTCGACTACGCAGTGACGCCGATCCTCAGCCGCGGCACCACCATGCTGCTGCTGGAAGTGCACCCGCGTGATCGCCTGCTGCGCATCACCAAAGAAGAAGCGCAACTGTCCAAACAGGAAACCACCAAACTGCTGGTGCGTGGCCTGGCCCACGAGATCAAAAACCCCCTGGGCGGTATCCGTGGCGCGGCGCAGCTGCTGGCTCGCGAGTTGCCCGAGGAAAGCCTCAAGGATTACACCAATGTGATCATTGAAGAGGCCGACCGCTTGCGTAACCTGGTCGACCGTATGCTCGGCTCCAATAAGCTGCCGTCCCTGGCCATGACCAACGTGCACGAAGTGCTCGAACGTGTCGGCAGTCTGATTGAAGCGGAAAGCCAGGGCAGCATCACCCTGGTGCGCGACTACGACCCGAGCATCCCCGATGTGCTCATCGACCGCGAGCAAATGATCCAGGCCGTGCTCAATATTGTGCGCAATGCCATGCAGGCCATCAGTGCGCAGAACGAACTGCGCTTAGGCCGAATCACCTTGCGCACCCGCACCCTGCGCCAGTTCACCATTGGCCATGTGCGCCATCGCCTGGTGGCCAAGCTCGAGATCATCGACAACGGCCCGGGCGTACCGCAGGAACTGCAGGAAACCATCTTCTATCCCATGGTCAGCGGGCGTGCCGACGGCACCGGCCTGGGCCTGGCCATTACCCAGAACATCATCAGCCAGCACCAAGGCCTGATTGAATGCGAGAGCCACCCCGGCCACACCGTGTTCTCGATCTTCCTGCCGCTGGAACAAGGAGCAACCACGTCATGAGTCGCAGTGAAACCGTTTGGATTGTCGATGACGACCGTTCCATTCGCTGGGTGCTGGAAAAGGCCCTGCAACAGGAAGGCATGACCACCCAGAGTTTCGACAGTGCCGACGGCGTGTTGGCGCGCCTGACCCGCCAGCAACCGGATGTGATCATCTCGGACATTCGCATGCCCGGTGCCAGCGGCCTGGACCTGCTGGCGCGCCTTCGCGAGCTGTATCCGCGCCTGCCAGTGATCATCATGACCGCCCACTCCGATCTGGAAAGCGCGGTAGCGTCCTACCAGGGTGGGGCATTCGAATACTTGCCCAAACCCTTCGACGTCGACGAAGCCGTGTCCCTGGTCAAGCGCGCCAACCAGCACGCCCAGGAGCAACAGGGCCTGCAGGTCCCGGTCGAGCAGGCGCGTACACCCGAGATCATTGGCGAAGCCCCCGCCATGCAGGAGGTGTTTCGCGCTATTGGCCGCCTGAGCCACTCCAACATCACCGTGCTGATCAACGGCGAATCGGGTACCGGTAAAGAACTGGTCGCCCACGCGCTGCACCGCCACAGCCCACGCGCAGCCTCCCCCTTTATTGCGCTGAACATGGCGGCAATTCCCAAGGACCTGATGGAGTCCGAGCTGTTCGGCCATGAAAAAGGCGCCTTTACCGGTGCGGCCAACCAGCGCCGCGGGCGCTTCGAGCAGGCCGACGGCGGTACGCTGTTCCTCGACGAAATCGGCGACATGCCGGCCGACACCCAGACCCGCTTGCTGCGCGTGCTGGCTGATGGTGAGTTCTATCGGGTCGGCGGGCATACACCGGTCAAGGTCGACGTGCGCATCATCGCGGCGACCCACCAGAACTTGGAAACCCTGGTGCAGGCCGGCAAGTTTCGCGAAGACCTGTTCCACCGCCTCAACGTCATCCGCATCCACATTCCACGCCTGTCCGATCGGCGCGAAGACATCCCGACTTTGGCCCGCCACTTTTTAGCCCGTGCCGCGCTGGAACTGGCTGTCGAACCCAAGTTACTCAAGGCGGAAACCGAGGAGTACCTCAAGCACCTGCCCTGGCCCGGCAACGTCCGCCAGCTGGAGAACACCTGCCGCTGGATCACCGTCATGGCCTCGGGCCGCGAGGTGCATGTCGACGACCTGCCGCCCGAGCTGCTCACCCAGCCTCAGGACAGTGCACCGGTCAGCAATTGGGAACAAGCGCTGCGCCAATGGGCCGACCAGGCCCTGGCACGCGGCCAATCCAACCTGCTCGACAGTGCCGTGCCGGCGTTCGAACGCATCATGATCGAGACCGCACTCAAGCACACCGCCGGTCGCCGGCGCGATGCCGCGGTGCTGCTGGGCTGGGGCCGCAACACCCTGACCCGCAAGATCAAAGAACTCGGCATGAAGGTCGACGGTGCCGACGACGACGATGGCGACGACGCCTGACCGCAGCGTGCACGCACAACGGGCCCTTCGGGGCCCATTTTTTTGCGCTCTGTTGCAGCCGCCTGCAGGCCATACCGCAACGCACGCGAGCTGCATCGCGTAGGGTGCGCCGTGCGCACCAACAGCTCTCGGTGCGCACGGCGCACCCTATCCTGCTAGAACAAGCGCCTTCTTCTTACCTACTCACTTCTCGCAGCGCATCGAGAAATGCACAGTCTCGGCACCGTTAAGGCGCGGCGTGCACAGGCACGGCACACGCAAACGGGCAAGAGCGGCCCACACATCGCTATTTTCAGCCCCCAACAGGCGAATTCAGGGCTTTTGCGCCGCTGTAAGAAAACTGGCACACGAGCTGCATAGACTCTAGTAATCCCAGTTTCGGGGACCTTGGTACAGGCAGGCCGGGGATTCCCCTCTTTTATTGCTCCAGCAGGCTGACCGTCAGCCGCCACTCACCGTCCACAGGTTCCGCGCGCCACTCGGCGCGCAGTGGACGCGTCGCCACCACCTGCAACACCAGATCGCGGCGCTCGCGCGTCACTCGCCAGTTAGCCAGCCGATCCGCCCAACGCAATTGTCCCTCCCGCTCCCGACCAAAGGCTTCGAATCGCAGCACCACGGTGCCGGCGATATCGGCGATTTGTATCTGGGGCTCGACGTTAAACCACAGCTGCAAGGCTTGCCCGGCCGGCTCGACCCGATCCAGGCGCAGCGGATCGGGCTGTAACAAGCGGCCAATCATCAGGCCAATGAGAAAACCAAAGATCCCTAACGACGCGATAACACGCAGCCACGGTCGGGGCCGCGTATCTGTAGAATGCCGCTCGTCTTCACCCACGGAGCCGCGCATGTTTCATGTCATCCTCTTCCAGCCGGAAATTCCACCCAATACCGGCAACATTATCAGGCTCTGCGCCAACAGCGGCTGCCACCTGCATCTGATCGAGCCACTGGGCTTCGAGCTGGATGACAAACGCCTGCGCCGTGCCGGCCTGGATTACCACGAATACGCCAGCCTGCAGCGTTATGTAGACCTCGACGCCTGCCTCACCGCGCTGGGTCAGCCGCGGGTGTTTGCCTTCACCACCAAAGGCAGCCAGGCCTACCACCAAGTGCACTACCGCCCCGGCGATGCCTTTCTGTTCGGCCCCGAGAGTCGCGGCCTACCCGCAGAGATTCGCGACGCCCTGCCGCCTGAACAGCGCCTGCGCCTGCCCATGCGTGAAGGCTGCCGCAGCCTGAACCTGTCCAATACCGTGGCCGTTGCAATCTATGAGGCTTGGCGCCAGCACGACTTCGCCTAAGCGTCGGGTGCGCCACGCGCACCAAAGATCGGCTGCAGGACCTGTGCGCACGGCGCACCCCACCCGTTAGGGCCAACACCTGAACTAAAAAGCCGCCTCGAAGGCGGCTTTTTAGTTCACGCAGCGGCGTTTACTCAGCCGACTGCTGCATGCGCTGCAGCTCTTGCGCGTACAGGGCATCGAAGTTCACCGGCGCCAGCATCAGCGCTGGGAACGAGCCGCGCACGACCAGGCTGTCGAGGGTCTCGCGGGCGTAGGGGAACAGGATGTTCGGGCAGAAAGCGCCCAGGGTGTGGCTCATGGAAGCGGCGTCCAGACCCTTGATCAGGAAGATACCGGCCTGCTGCACTTCGGCGATGAAGGCGGTTTCTTCACCCGTTTTAACGGTGACCGACAGGGTCAGCACCACTTCATGAAAGTCGCCATCGAGGGCTTTCTGGCGGGTGTTGAGGTCCATCGCGACGCTCGGCGTCCATTCCTTGCGGAAAATCTCGGGGCTCTTCGGCGCTTCAAACGACAGGTCGCGCACGTAGATACGCTGCAGGGAAAACTGCGGGTTCTGCTCGCCCTGGGCGGCACCGTTGCTAGCTTGTTCAGTCATGGCAAAGCCTTCTTATTGATAAGTGCTTGAATGAAGGGGGTACATCAACCCCGGAGCAGCGCGTCGAGCTTACCGGCGCGCTCCAGGGCAAACAGATCGTCACAGCCGCCGACATGGGTGTCGCCAATCCAGATTTGCGGCACCGAGGTGCGGCCGGCTTTGCGCGTCATCTCGGCGCGCACAGCGGGCTTACCATCGACGCGAATTTCCTCGAAGGCTACACCCTTGTTGCCAAGCAGCTGCTTGGCACGGATGCAGTAGGGACACCAGTCGCTGGAATAGATGACGACAGCGCTCATGTCACTTCACCAGTGGCAGGTTGTCGCCGCGCCAGCTGGCGATCCCGCCGGACAGCTTGGCCGCATTGAAGCCAGCTTTTTTCAGGGTGCTGCTCACCGAGCCGGCATGCTGGCCCATGGCGTCAACCACAATCAGGGTCTTGGCCTTGTGCTTGTCCAGTTCGGCCATGCGGGCGGTCAGTTTGTCTTGGGGGATGTGCAGCGCGCCGACGATATGACCGGCGGAGAAGTCTTTCTGACCGCGAATGTCCAGCACCAGGCCCTGCTCACTGTTGACCAGTGCGGTCAGCTCGCGGGTGCTCAGGCTCTGACCACCTTTGCGCATCTCAGTGAAGATCAGCAGCGCCAGGAGCAGGACGAACATTCCGCTCAGGACATAGTGGGTAGTGGCAAATTCAATCAGGTTGGCAAGCATCACGTGATTCCGGGGGCGGTAAAATGTCGGCCAGTATACACAGCCCCACAAGTCGGCCAAAGCCTGTGCAGCGGTGACGCGCACGCCGCCTGGCCGTAATATGGTCGTTCTTTTTGCCCCACGCAGAGCGAGTCAGCTTTATGAGCGCCACGCCCAAACCTTTGGTTCTGATCATCCTCGACGGCTTCGGCCACAGCGACGATCCCACTTCTAACGCCATCATGGCGGCCAACATGCCGGTCTATGACCAGTTGCGCGCCACCTGTCCCCACGGTTTGATCTCCGGCTCAGGCATGGATGTCGGCCTGCCAGACGGCCAGATGGGCAACTCCGAAGTGGGTCACATGAACCTCGGCGCGGGCCGCGTGGTGTACCAGGACTTCACCCGCGTGACCAAGGCGATCCGCGACGGCGAGTTCTTCGACAACCCGACGCTCACCCGTGCCGTCGATAAGGCCGTCAGCGCCGGTAAGGCCGTGCATATCCTCGGCCTGCTGTCCGATGGTGGCGTACATAGCCACCAGGATCACCTGGTCGCCATGGCTGAGCTGGCCGTACGTCGCGGTGCCGAGAAGATCTACCTGCACGCCTTCCTCGATGGCCGCGACACCCCACCGAAAAGTGCACAGCACTCCATCGAGCTGCTCGATGCCGCGTTTGCCCGCCTGGGCAAGGGCCGCATTGCCAGCCTGATCGGTCGCTATTTCGCCATGGACCGCGATAACCGCTGGGACCGCGTCGAGCAGGCCTACCGCCTAATTGTCGAGGGCCACGGTCAGTTCACCGCAGACAGCGCCGTAGAAGGCCTGCTGGCCGCCTATGGCCGTGACGAGAGCGATGAGTTCGTCAAGGCCACCACCGTAGGCGCGCCGGTGCAGGTGGAAGATGGCGATGCCGTGGTGTTTATGAACTTCCGCGCCGACCGTGCCCGCGAACTGACCCGCTGCTTCGTCGAGCCAGATTTTAAGGAATTCGAGCGCGCGCGCGTGGCGCAACTGGCCGGCTTCGTCATGCTCACCCAGTATGCCGCGAGCATTCCGGCGCCCAGCGCCTTCGCACCCGCCAGCCTGGACAACGTGCTGGGTGAATACCTGGCCAAGCAGGGCAAAACCCAGCTGCGCATCGCCGAAACCGAGAAATACGCCCACGTGACGTTCTTCTTCTCCGGTGGGCGCGAGGAGCCGTTCGAGGGCGAAGAGCGCATTCTGATTCCCTCGCCGAATGTCGCCACCTACGACCTGCAGCCGCAGATGAGCGCGCCCGAGGTCACCGACCGTATCGTCGAGGCCATCGAGCAGCAGCGTTATGACGTGATCGTGGTCAACTACGCCAATGGTGACATGGTCGGCCACACCGGCGTTTTCGCAGCCGCCGTTGCTGCAGTGGAATGCCTGGATGCCTGTGTCGGGCGCATCGTCACAGCCCTGGAGCAGGTCGGCGGCGAAGCCCTGATCACCGCCGATCACGGCAACGTCGAGCAGATGGAGGATGAAAGCACCGGCCAGGCGCACACCGCGCACACCTGCGAGCCCGTGCCCTTCATCTATGTCGGCAAACGCCAGGCGCGCGTGCGTGAGGGCGGCGTGCTGGCCGACGTAGCCCCTACCTTGCTGACCCTCATGGGCCTGCCGGTGCCGGAGCAGATGACCGGTCACAGCATTGTCGAGCTCAGCTGAGACGGCCTGCCGCACACCCTGCAAGGGCACACGCCCTTGCAGCTTGCCAACGCTTTTTTAGGCATACTAGGGCCACTCAAACCCTGGTATCGCCCCACCATGTTCCGTGCCCTGTTCCTCATCTGCCTGACCTGCCTGCTGGCACCGGCCTTCGCCGATGAAAAAGCCGATGCGCAAAAGCAGCTCGAGGCAGCGCGCAGCGATGTGGCTGAGCTGAAAAAGCTGCTCGAACAGCTGCAGCGCGACAAATCCGGCGTGCAGAGCGAACTGAAGAAAACCGAAACCGAGATGGGCGAGCTGCAAAAGCAGGTCGACGGTTTGCAGCGCGACCTGAAAAGCAGCGAGGGCGAGATCCAACGCCTGAATCAGGAAAAGACGCAGCTCGAAGGTGCCCGCCTGGAACAGCAGCGGCTGATCGGTATCCAGGCGCGCGCGGCCTACCAGAGCGGTCGCCAGGAGTACGTCAAACTGCTGCTCAACCAGCAGAACCCCGAGCGCTTCGCCCGCACCCTGACTTATTACGACTACATCAGCCAGGCCCGCATGGAGCAATTGGCGACCTTCAACGAAACCCTGCGTCAACTGGGTAACGTCGAGCAGGACATCGTTCACCAGCAGGCCCAATTGCTCGAGCAAAAAGGTGCGCTGGACACCCGCCGGGCGCAACTGGCGGATGTACGCAAAGAGCGCCAGCTTGCCCTGGCCCGCCTGAATAAAGAATTTACCGAGCGTGACCGCAAGCTCAAGGCCCGCGAGGAAGACCAGGCGCAGTTGGCCCAGGTCCTCAAGACCATCGAGCAGACCCTGGCCCGCCAGGCTCGCGAAGCAGAGGCCGCGCGCGCCCGGGCGTTGGCTGAAGCCCGCGAACAGGAACAACGCCAGACGCGGCCGAGCGCGCCCAACGCCGCCAGCAGCGGCCCGCTGGTCAGCGCTGGAGCTACCTACGGCGGGCCATTCGCTCAGGCCCGCGGCAAATTGCCCTGGCCGGTCGATGGCCGTTTGGTGGCGCGCTACGGAACCCCGCGCGGCGATGACGCTCGTACTAAGTGGGACGGCGTGCTGATCGGCGCCACAGCGGGCAGCCAGGTGCGTGCCGTGCATGGCGGTCGTGTGGTCTTTGCCGACTGGCTCCGCGGGGCCGGGTTGCTGGTTATTCTCGACCATGGCAATGGCTACCTGAGCCTCTATGGGCATAACCAGAGTTTGCTCAAGGATGCAGGTGACGTGGTCAAGGCGGGAGAAGCCATCGCCACCGTTGGCACCACCGGCGGCCAGGACACCCCAGCCCTGTACTTTGCAATTCGACAGCAGGGCCGCCCCAGCGACCCCGCACAATGGTGCCGCGCACAAGGCTAGTGGTGCGTACGGCAACGGGGTCAACTCAAGCTCGCAGACAAATGCTGCAACGCAGAATCAGAGAATCAGGTGCCGGAGCGGCGCATGAAACTCGTCACACCGATCATCCAGCACTGCGCTCACCTCTTTAGGAGTTAGCTCGATATGCCGCACCTGCCTCGCCTTACCTCGCTGGCTCTGGCCATCACCCTGCTCGGCACCACGCCGCTGTTGCAGGCCGGCCAGGTGCCGACCGCGACTGACGCCGCGAGTGAAAAGGCCCCGCTGCCGCTCGATGACCTGCGCACCTTTGCCGAGGTCATGGACCGCATCAAGGCCGCCTATGTCGAGCCAGTGAGCGACAAGACCCTGCTGGAAAATGCCATCAAAGGCATGCTCAGCAACCTCGACCCGCATTCGGCGTACCTGGAGCCCGAGGCCTTCCTCGAGTTGCAGGAAAGCACCAGCGGCGAGTTTGGTGGCCTGGGCATCGAGGTAGGCACCGAGGACGGCTTTATCAAGGTGGTCTCGCCCATTGATGACACACCGGCGTCCGCCGCCGGCATCCAGCCCGGCGACTTGATCGTGAAAATCGACGACCAGCCGACCAAAGGCCTGTCGATGATGGAAGCCGTCGAGAAGATGCGTGGCAAAGCAGGCAGCCCGATCGTCCTGACCCTGGTGCGCGAAGGCGGCAAGCCCTTTGACGTGAAGCTGACCCGTGCCGTGATCAAGGTGCGCAGCGTGAGAAGCCAGATGCTTGAAGACGGCTATGGCTACGTACGCATCACCCAGTTCCAGGTCAATACCGGCGAAGAAGTCGGCAAGGCGCTGGCCAAAATGCGCAAAGACAACGGCAAGAAACTCAGCGGCCTGGTACTCGACCTGCGCAACAACCCAGGTGGCGTGCTGCAGGCGGCCGTCGAAGTGTCGGACCACTTCCTCAAGAGCGGCCTGATCGTCTACACCGAGGGGCGTATCGCCAACTCTGAACTGCGTTTCAATGCCGACCCGGCTGATGCCAGCGAAGGCGTGCCCCTGGTGGTGCTGATCAACGGTGGCAGCGCCTCGGCCTCGGAAATTGTCGCCGGCGCCCTGCAGGACCATAAACGCGGCGTGCTGATGGGCACCGACAGTTTCGGCAAAGGCTCGGTGCAGACGGTACTGCCGCTGAACAACGACCGCGCGCTCAAGATCACCACAGCGCTGTACTTCACCCCCAACGGTCGCTCCATCCAGGCCCAGGGCATCGTCCCCGACATTGAGGTGGCGCGCGCCAAAGTGACCCGCGAACAGGACGAGGAAGGCATCAAGGAAGCCGACCTGCAAGGCCACCTGGGCAACGGCAACGGCGGTGCAGACAAAGTCCGCAGCAAGGACCAGAAGCCTGCCCGCCCGCAGGATGACGACTACCAGTTGAGCCAGGCGCTGAACCTGCTCAAAGGCCTGAACGTCACGCGCAACTAATAGCGGCACGCCACCCGGCAAAACCGGGGCTGCCACTACGTAGAATAAAAAACGCCGCGGCTTGAACAAGCCGCGGCGTTTTTATTGGACCGCGATAACTTGCGCCGCAGCGCGGCACTGGCTGTCGCTACAAATAGCTGTTGGTCATCTCGTCGACAAAGCCCTCGGCCCGCAGCTCGTCCAGGGCCTTTTGCAGGCGCTGCACCACTTCGTCCGGGGTGTCCTTGTTCAGGGCCAGATAGAGTTCGGCGTCATTGAAGCGCAGCACCGTGGTCAGGCCGCTCACCCCTTCCTGCTTGGCCAGATACCGTCCGACAGGGTCGGTGGTGGCCCAGAGGTCGATCTTGCCGCTGAGCAGCTTCTTGATGTTTTCCTGATCACGCAGGGCATTGATCGGCTTGAGCCCCTGGCTCTCCAGGTGCTGGCTGACCGCGTCGTTCTTGTAGGCACCCACCTGGTACTGCGCGGCATCTTTGAGCGCCTTGAGCTCCAGGTTATTGCCGGGCGCGGCGAGCAACACCCAGCCCGTTTTGGCCAGTGGCCCGACCCACTTGAACAGCGGCTGGCGCTCAGGCGTGAAGGTGGTGGAAAACAGCCCGTAATTGGCCTTATCGAGGGTCAGTTTGTACAAGCGATCCCAGGGGAAACGCAGGCTCAAGCTGTAATCGATGCCCGCCCGCTTGAACATCTCGCGAACGATTTCCGCGCTGATGCCATCGATGCCGTCATCGCGCGCAAAGTTCTTGTCGTCGACCGCCATATTGAACGGCGGGAAATTCTCGGTGAGCAGCACCACTTTGTAGTCTGCCGGCAATTCGGCCCGCGCCGACATCGCACCCAGCAGCATCAGTCCAAACAACAACCCATTCTTGATGACCTTCATCCCGTCCCCCGCGCATGCATTATAGTTTTAGGGCCCTGTATAAACCCGAGCAGAGTTGGCGTGCGAGCCGCTTAGCCGTGCGCGATGCACGGCCGAGGCGCCAAGCATTCTGAGCGGCACGCAACAGGGGCCATATCCCCTGAGCGAGCATCGCCCTGACGGCAACCAGTATTGGCCGGTAAGCCGGCAGGGTCCAGTGCGCAAAATACGCCTGGGGTGCGCTGATGCACAAACCGAACCAGGCAAGGCCGCTTTAATCGATCACCGCCTCGGGCTGGCGGGCTTCGGCACTACAGGTAGCGGGCTTGAACCGCCTCGATAAACCCGTCTTCGCGCATCTGGTCGAGCGCGCCTTGCAGCTTGCTTACAACGCTGGCAGGGGTTTCGCGGTTAAGCGCCAGGTACAGTTGCGCGCTGTCGAAACGTAGGATGGTCTTCAGCCCGCTGATGCCCTCTTGCCGAGCCAGGTAGCGGCCGGCGGGGTCGCCGGTGGCCCACAGGTCGATCTGCCCGTTCAGCAGCTTGCGCGCATTTTCCTGATCGCGCAGCGCGGTGATCGGCTGCAGCCCCTGCCCCTCCAGGTGCTCAGCGATGGCGTCGCCCTTGTAAGCGCCCACCTTATAGCCCTTGGCCTCAGCCAGGGTTTGCAGGGTGATCGGGCTGTCACTGCGGCCCAGCAAGACCCAGTCATCGGGACCGATAGGGCCAACCCACTGGAACAGCTCTTCACGCTCGGGCAAGCGTGCCGTTACGAATACACCGTAACCGGGCTTATCCAACGCCAGCTTGTAGATACGGTCCCAGGGGAAACGCAGGGTCAGGTTGTAGCCCACGCCGGCCCGCTTGAACATCTCACGCACGATGTCCACCGCGATGCCGTTGATGTTTTCGTCCTGCGCGAAGTTCTTGCCGTTCACCGCCATGTTGTACGGCGGGAAGTTCTCGGTCAGCAGGACCACGCTGTAATTCGAGTCGACTTGTGCCCGCGCGTTACCGGCTAACAACAACGCAACCGACAGGGCCAACCACAGACGCTTGTACATAGACGACAACCTGCGTGTAGAAAGAAAGTGAGGCCCAGCTTAGCGCCATTTTGGCGCATAGCGTGGCCGGTCAGCGCACCACAATGCCGCGGCTGGCCATATAGGCCTTGGCTTCCGGCACGGTGTATTCGCCGAAGTGGAAGATGCTCGCCGCTAACACGGCAGCAGCCTTACCTTCGATGATGCCATCAGCCAAGTGCTGCAGGTTGCCGACGCCGCCGGAAGCGATCACCGGGATACCGACCATTTCGCTGATGGCGCGGGTTACGCCAAGGTCGTAGCCGCTCTTCACACCGTCCTGATCCATGCTGGTCAGCAGGATTTCACCGGCACCGAGGTCTTCCATCTTTTTCGCCCAGAGCACCGCATCCAGGCCGGTAGGCTTGCGCCCGCCGTGGGTGAAGATCTCCCAGCGCGGGGTTTCACCCGGCTTGGAGACTTTCTTCGCGTCGATCGCGACGACGATGCACTGCGAGCCGAAGCGCGAAGCCGCTTCGCCGACGAACTCCGGGGTGAATACCGCCGCGGTGTTGATCGACACCTTGTCGGCACCGGCGTTGAGCAGGTTGCGGATGTCCTGCACGGTGCGCACGCCACCACCGACGGTCAGCGGGATAAACACCTGGCTGGCCATGCGCTCGACGGTGTGCAGCGTGGTGTCACGGCCATCGACGCTGGCGGTGATGTCGAGAAAGGTGATCTCGTCAGCGCCCTGCTCGTCGTAGCGACGGGCGATTTCCACCGGGTCACCCGCATCGCGGATATTCTCGAACTGCACGCCCTTGACCACGCGGCCGTTGTCCACGTCGAGGCAGGGGATGATGCGTTTAGCCAGTGCCATATTGGTATTCCCGTAGGGTGCGCTGTGCGCACCGCCAAAAACGTGCAGGTCGTACCCGCATCAGCCCTTGAAGTTGTCGCAGAACGCCTGCGCTTCAGCCACGTCCAGAGTACCTTCATAGATGGCACGACCGGTGATGGCACCGATGATGCCGGGCGAGCGCGCCAGCAGCAGTTTCTCGATGTCACCGAGGTTGTGGATGCCGCCGGAGGCGATCACCGGAATGCGGCTGGCCGCCGCCAGGGCCGCAGTCGCCTCGATGTTGCAGCCCTGCATCATGCCGTCTTTGGCGATGTCGGTATAAACGATTGCCGACACACCATCGGCCTCGAAGCGCTTGGCCAGGTCGGTGGCCTGCACAGTCGAGACTTCCGCCCAGCCGTCGGTGGCGACGAAACCATCTTTGGCGTCCAGGCCGACGATCACTTTGCCGGGGAAGGCTTTGCAGGCATCGGTGACAAATTGCGGATCTTTCACCGCCTTGGTGCCGATGATCACGTAGCTGACGCCAGCACGAACGTAGTGTTCGATGGTTTCCAGAGTACGAATACCACCGCCGATCTGGATCGGCAGGTTCGGGTAGCGCTTGGCGATGGCCGTGACCACTTCGCCGTTGACCGGCTGGCCTTCGAAGGCGCCATTAAGGTCAACCAGGTGCAGACGACGGCAGCCGCCCTCGACCCATTTGGCAGCCATGCTCACCGGATCATCGGAAAACACCGTGGAGTCTTCCATGCGGCCCTGGCGCAGACGCACGCAGGCGCCGTCCTTCAGATCGATAGCGGGGATAATCAGCATCGGTTGAACCTGCTCAAGTCGTGTGAATTCGGTGGGTCAGCTCTTTTCAAGCGCCCAGAGGTCGCTTTCGATGCTCTCGAACCGTTCTTTCAGGTGAGTCTGCACATCGAAAATCGCCCGATTGTAGTAGTGCGGCGCAATCTCGCGGGCAAACAGTTCGAGCACCTCGGCGGCCTCGAAACTGCCCAGCTCCAGCTCAAAGCGCTCGGCCATAAACCGTTTGAGCACCAGGCAGGCTTCACGCTCCTGCTCGGCACTCAAGGTCATGATCGGCGGTTTCGCCTTGCCCCGGCTCATTTACCAGCGGCCATCCCAGGCGGCGAAGTTCTGCAGCAGCTGCAGCCCGTGGGTGTGGCTCTTTTCCGGGTGAAACTGCACGGCAAAGCGCGAGCCGTCGGCCAGCGCAGCAGCGAAGTCCTTGCCGTAATGACCGCGACCCACCACCTGTTTAGGGTTGCCGGCCTCGATGTAATAGCTGTGCACGAAGTAGAAACGCGCCAGGTCGGGAATGTTGTGCCACAGCGGGTGCTTGACCGACTGCGCCACCTCGTTCCAGCCCATGTGGGGCACCTTCAGCGGCTCGCCATCTTCGACCATGTCCTTGCCGAAGAAGCGCACTTTGCCGGGGAACAGGCCGATGCAATCGACGCCATCGTTCTCTTCGCTGTGCTCCAGCAGCGCCTGCATGCCCACGCAGATGCCGAGAAACGGCCGGTCAACGCTGACTTCACGCACCAAGCTGTCGAAGCCCAGGCGCTTGATCTCGGCCATGCAGTCGCGGATCGCGCCAACGCCGGGGAATACCACCCGGTCCGCCTCGCGGATCACCTGGGCATCGCTGGTCACCAGTACCTTGCCAGCACCGACGTGCTCCAGGGCCTTGGCCACCGAGTGCAGGTTGCCCATGCCGTAGTCGATTACTGCAACGGTCTGCATTTACAGGCAACCCTTGGTCGACGGCATTTGCCCGGCCATGCGTTCGTCCAGCGTTACCGCCATGCGCAGGGCACGACCGAAGGCCTTGAACACCGTTTCGATCTGGTGGTGGGTGTTGGTGCCACGCAGGTTGTCGATGTGCAGCGACACCAGCGCATGGTTGACGAAGCCCTGGAAGAACTCTTGGAACAGGTCCACGTCGAAGCCGCCGACCACGGCGCGGGTGAACGGCACGTGCATCTGCAGACCCGGACGGCCGGAGAAATCGATGACCACGCGCGACAGCGCTTCATCCAGCGGTACGTAGGAATGCCCGTAGCGGGTCATGCCCTTCTTGTCGCCAATGGCTTGAGTAAAGGCCTGACCCAGGGTGATACCGACGTCTTCCACGGTGTGGTGATCATCGATATGCAGGTCGCCCTTGCACTGGATATCTAGGTCGATCAGGCCATGACGGGCGATCTGATCGAGCATGTGCTCAAGGAACGGCACGCCAATATCGAACTTGGCCTTGCCAGTGCCATCCAGGTTGATCGAGACCTTGATCTGGGTCTCCAGGGTATTGCGCTCGACGGATGCCGTACGTTCGGCCATCACCTGCTCCAGAAAATCATTGGGCGAAAGGGCCAGCATTATAGGCCGATAAGCAGGCAACCTTGAAGCCAACGTCTGTCGCTGTTTCGTCGCCAAGCACAGGCTGCGCGCGAAACCCGGCCCCATGCCAACCCCAGAAACAAAAAATCCCGCCGGCGCACAGGGCGCAGGCGGGATTTCTACAGCACCGTCAGTTTATTGGAACAGCACAACGGTCTTTTGCAGGGTGACCCACACACCCCAAGCCAGCGGCAGACCCACCACCAGCCAGGCGGCAATGGCAATCGGCTTGCTCGACGGATCGGCAGTCCACTCCAGCTCACTTGCAGCCGGGGCTTTCTTCTCGCCATAAGCGCGCTCGGCAGCCAGCTCGGCCTCAGTCATGAAGTACTTCGGCGCCACCGGACGCACCAGGGCGTTGCAGATGAAGCCCAGTACCAACATGCCAGCAAGGATGTACAGGGTGATGTCGTAGGCCGCAGCCTTCTCCACACCAATGCTCAACTGGTACTCACGCAGGTAGTTGACCAGTACCGGGCCAAGCACGCCGGCGACAGCCCAGGCGGTCAGCAGGCGACCGTGGATCGCACCCACCATTTGCGTGCCGAACAGGTCGGCCAGGTAAGCCGGCACCGTGGCAAAACCACCGCCGTACATCGACAGGATGATGCAGAACGCCAGTACGAACAGCGCCAGGCTGCCCAGTTGGCCGAGCATCGGCACAGCCGCATACAGGGCGAAGCCCAGGCCGAAGAACACGAAGTAGGTGCCTTTACGCCCAATGAAGTCCGAGCACGATGCCCAGAAGAAACGACCACCGATGTTGAACAAGCTCAGCAGACCGGTGAAACCTGCAGCGATCGCTGCAATCTCCGCCAACTGTGCAGCGTTCAGCTCGTTGAACGACAGGTCAATGCCAATCAGCTTGCCGGCAAAGACTTCCTGCAGCAGCGGCGAAGCCATGCCGATGATGCCGATACCCGCCGACACGTTCAGGCACAGCACGGCCCAGACCAGCCAGAATTGCGGGGTCTTCCACGCGGTGTTCACGTGGACATGGCCCTTGGTGATCATCGCGTTGTTGGCTTTGGCTGCCGGGGCAGTCCAGCCTGCGGGTTTCCAGCCGGTCGGCGGTACGCGGTAGGACAGCGCGCCACCCATCATGAAGACGAAGTAGATCACCGCCATGACCACGAAGCTCTGCCATACACCTACGCCGGTGGCGCTGGCGAAGTGGTTCATCAGCAAGGCAGCCAGCGGGGCGCCGACCATCGCACCACCACCGAAGCCCATGATCGCCATACCGGTGGCCATGCCACGACGGTCCGGGAACCACTTGATCAGCGTCGAAACTGGCGAGATATAACCCAAGCCCAGGCCGATACCGCCGATTACCCCGGAACCCAGCCACATCAGCCAGATTTGATGGGTATAGATGCCCAATGCGGAAATCAGCAGACCACCGCACCAGCAGACGGCCGACACCACACCGGCCTTACGCGGGCCAGCGTGCTCCAACCAACCGCCCCAGATGGCAGCAGAGCAGCCAAGGAAGACGAAGAACAGGGTGTAGATCCAGCCAAGCATGGAGATCTGCCAGTCACAATTACTGGCAAAAATTTGCTCGAAGAAACCCATATCAGGAGCGCAAGCTGCAGCAGCGGTGATACCCACAGCTTTGGAAAGCGGCAACCAGAACACGGAAAAGCCATACGCCATGCCGATGCACAGGTGAATGGCCAGAGCCGCAGGCGGAACCAGCCAGCGGTTGAAGCCGGGCTTCGCGATGATGCGTTCCTTGGAGAGAAACGCAGGCTTCGCTGAAGCGCCGTCGAGTACGGAGGCGTCAGTCATTTAATTATTCTCTGATTATGTTGGCACACAAACATTGGCTCGCAGCCGCAGGATAGCGGGCCGCCTGGAAGAGCCAAGGGCTAGCGAGCGTAGCACCACGCCAGCACGCTTGTCAGTGCGCGCACTCAAATTTCTGACGTCCAAATTCCGACCCTGCGCCGCAGCCACAGGCGCCATCGTGGCCAATGCATAACGCGCGCAACAGCCACCAGGGAACCGCGAGCCTGGCCTGCCCTCCAAGCCACAGGGCAATCTAGCGGTCCATCGCAGCGCCTTGCCTGCAACGACCTGCAGTGCTTTTCGCGAACGCAGACGAGTCCGGGCGTTATACTGCCCGGCCTACCTTTCCAGTCATTCAAACAAGGACTTGTCCATGAAAGCGCTCGGCAAACTCCTGGGTCTATTTTTCCTCGGACTGTTGCTGATCATCGTGGCCCTGGGCTTTGCCCTGACCCACTTGTTCGATCCCAACGACTATAAAGACGAAATCCGCCAGCTGGCCCGCGACAAGGCCAACCTGGAACTGACCCTCAACGGCGACATTGGCTGGAGCCTGTTCCCCTGGCTTGGCCTGGAGCTGACCGACGCCACCCTGGCCAGCGCCACGACGCCGGACAAACCGTTCGCCGACCTGCGCCTGCTCGGCCTGTCGGTACGGGTGTTGCCGCTGCTGCGTAAAGAAGTGCAGATGAGCGACATCCGCGTCGACGGCCTCAACCTCAACCTGGAACGCGACGAAAACGGCCAAGGCAACTGGGAAGACGTCGGTCGACCGCCGCAAGCGGCCGAGCAGCCGGCCACGGCCGCCAACGAGACCGCACCAGACAGCGAACAAACCGATAGCAGCGACACGACAGCGGCCAGCACACCGATCAAGCTGGATATCGACAGCCTGATCGTCAACAGCGCCCGCGTGACCTACAACGACATGCAAAAGGGCCAGCAACTTAGCGCTGAAAGCATCCAGCTCACGACAGGTGCAATCCGCGAAGGCGCGGCCGTGCCGATCAAGCTCAGCACCTTCTTCGGCACCAATCAGCCGGTCATGCGGGCGCGCAGCGAGTTGCAGGGCGAACTGCGCTTCGACCGCGTGCTCAAGCGCTACCAACTGGAAGACGCCCGCCTCTCCGGCGAAGCATCCGGCGAGCCGTTCAACGGCCAGACCCTGACCTACGCCATCCAGGGGCAACTGCTGGTCGACCTGGCCGCCAATATCGCCGAGTGGAATGGCCTGAAACTTTCAGCCAACCAGCTGCGCGCCCTTGGCGAGTTCAAAGTACGCGACCTGAGCAGCGCACCCAAGCTGAGCGGCGGCCTTTCCATCGCCCCGCTCAACCTGCGCGAGTTCCTCGCCAGCATCGGCCACACCCTGCCCAAGCTGAACGACGACAACACCCTCAGCGCTTTCGAACTGGTCACCCGCCTGAATGGCACCCCCAACAGCATCAGCCTCGACGACCTCAGCGTGAAGCTCGATGACAGCGCGTTCAGCGGCTCGCTGGCCGTCGCCGACCTCAGCAAACAGGCCCTGCGCGCCACCCTCAAAGGCGACCGCCTCGACCTCGACCGCTACCTTCCCGCACCGGACAAGGATGCCCAGGACGCAGGCGCCGCGCGCAAAGCCGAAGTTCGCGACAGCGTAGCCAGCGCCGGACAGAGCGGCACCACGCCTCTGCCCAACGCACCGACCCAGCAAGCCTGGGATACCAGCAGCGTGCTGCCACTGGCCAGCCTGCGCAAACTCGACCTGCAAGTGGCGCTCAACCTCGACCAACTGACGGTGAAAAAGCAGGCCATCAACGCCCTGCAGGTCAAAGCCAATGGCAGCAACGGCCTACTGACCCTGGAGCAGGCGCGCGGCAACCTGGGTAACGGCCAGTTCGACACCCGCGCTAGCCTCGACGTGCGCCCGGAAGTACCGCTGCTCAGCCTGCAACAAAACCTGACGCGCATCCCGCTCGAACCCTTCCTGAAAAGCGACGATCAGCCTGCGCCGCTTAAAGGGGCCCTCGACCTGCAAGCCAACCTGACCACCCGAGGCAACAGCCAGCGCGCCTGGATCGACGGCCTCAACGGCACTGCAAGCTTCCTGCTCAACGACGGCGTGCTGGTCGATACCAACCTCGAACAACAGCTGTGCCGTGGCATCGCCACCATCAACCGCAAGTCGCTCAGCACTGACCCGCGCAGCAAGGACACGCCCTTCGAGACGCTGCAGGGCTCGCTGACGCTGCGCAATGGCGTCGCCAACAACCCAGACTTAAAGGTGCGCATCCCGGGCCTGGCAGTCACTGGCGATGGCGATCTGGACCTGCGTGTGCTCGGCCTGGACTACCGTGTCGGCATCACCCTGGAAGGCGACCGCCGCGAAATGCCCGACCCGGCCTGCCAGGTCAATGAGCGCTACGCCGGCATCGAATGGCCGCTGCGCTGCCGCGGCCCGCTGGAGCTGGGCGCCAAAGCCTGTCGCCTGGATCAGGACGGCATGGGCAAGGTCGCCGCCAAACTGGCCGGCAACAAGCTCAACGAGAAGATCGAAGAGAAACTCGGCGACAAAGTCAGCCCCGAACTCAAAGACGCACTTAAGGGCCTGTTCAACCGATGAGCCCCGAGCAATTTTCCGACGCGGTACTGAACTGGTACGACAGCCACGGACGCAAGGACCTGCCCTGGCAACAGGGCATCACGCCCTACCGCGTCTGGGTCTCAGAGATCATGCTGCAGCAGACCCAGGTCAGCACCGTGCTCGGCTACTTCGACCGTTTCATGGCCGCACTGCCGACGGTGAAAGACCTGGCCGACGCGCCAGAAGATGAAGTGCTGCACCTGTGGACCGGCCTCGGTTACTACACCCGCGCGCGCAACCTGCAGAAGACCGCGCAAATCGTTATGCGCGAGCATGCCGGAGAATTCCCGCGCGATGTCGACAAACTCACCGAACTTCCCGGCATCGGTCGCTCCACTGCCGGCGCCATCGCCAGCCTGAGCATGGGCCTGCGCGCGCCGATCCTCGACGGTAACGTCAAGCGCGTATTGGCGCGTTACGTCGCCCAGGAAGGCTACCCCGGTGAGCCGAAAGTGGCCAAGCAGCTGTGGGATGTGGCCGAACGCTTCACCCCTAGCACGCGGGTCAACAACTACACGCAGGCAATGATGGACCTGGGTGCGACCCTCTGCACGCGCAGCAAACCCAGCTGCCTGCTCTGCCCGCTGAAAAGCGGCTGCCAGGCGCACCTGCTCGGCCTGGAGATCCGCTACCCAATCCCCAAACCGCGCAAAGCACTGCCACAAAAGCGCACGCTGATGCCGATCTTCGCCACGCGCAGCGGCGAGGTACTGCTCTACCGGCGTCCTTCCAGCGGCCTCTGGGGCGGTCTGTGGAGCTTGCCTGAGCTGGACGCCACCAGCGCCATCCAGGACCTCGCCAACCAGCACAGCCTGCAGTTGGGCAGCCAGCACGAACTGGGCAGCCTGACCCACACATTCAGCCACTTTCAACTGGCCATCGAACCCTGGCTGATCCAGGTTGAGGCCGCGCCCGCCGCCGTGGCCGAGGCAGACTGGCTCTGGTATAACCTCGCCACCCCGCCACGCCTGGGCCTTGCTGCCCCGGTGAAAAAACTGCTGAAGCGCGCGGCCGATGCACTTGCCGCAACCCCGAACACTGGAGAGACGTCATGACCCGCACCGTACTGTGCCGCAAACATAAACAAGAACTCCCCGGCCTCGACCGCCCTCCGTACCCGGGTGCCAAAGGTGAAGACGTCTTCAACAACGTCTCCAAACAGGCCTGGGACGAATGGCAGAAGCACCAGACCCTGCTGATCAACGAGCGGCGCCTGAACATGATGAACGCCGACGACCGCAAGTTCCTCCAAGCCGAGATGGACAAGTTCCTCTCCGGCGAGGAATACGCTCAGGCCGAAGGCTACGTACCACCGAGCGAATAAGCACGACGAGCCGTGGGAGGTCGCTGTAGCGGCAACTGGCTACACCAGCATTGCCACACTGCACTCCCACCCACCACCCCAAAACGCCTCGCCCGAACCTAACCACCCGTAATAATTAAATATTTTTCAAACTCACGCTTGACACCCCCCCTTCAAATCCGTCTAATAGCGCCCCGTTGGCCCAGGTAGCTCAGTCGGTAGAGCAGGGGATTGAAAATCCCCGTGTCGGCGGTTCGATTCCGTCCCTGGGCACCATTATTGAGAAAAACCCCAAGCGTCTTATCGGCCTTGGGGTTTTTTGTTGCCCGCATTTCAGGCAAACAACCACCGCTGATTGCATCTGCGCGACAACCAACAGCAACCAGGCGACACCGTGACCGAGCAAGCCGGCCGCGGCCGGTAAACGGCTTGGCGGTCAGCTAAACGCATGCTAGCGTGGCGCTCGCCAGGACGGCCCCGTAACTGCCCGAGTGCACCCCAGAATTAGAGGAACCCCCATGGCCGAGGCTGCGCCAGCGCTGGAAATCCGTAACCTGCATAAACGCTACGGCGACCTCGAGGTGCTCAAGGGCATCTCCCTCACCGCACGCGATGGCGATGTGATCTCCATTCTCGGCTCATCCGGCTCGGGCAAGTCGACGTTCCTGCGCTGCATCAACCTGCTGGAGAACCCGCACAAGGGTGAAATCGTCTTCGCCGGCGAGACCCTCAAGCTCAAACCGTCGAAAAACGGCGAGCTGGTCGCCGCAGACAATCGCCAGATCAATCGCCTGCGCAGCGAAATCGGCTTCGTCTTTCAGAATTTCAATCTGTGGCCGCACATGAGCGTGCTCGACAACATCATCGAGGCACCGCGCCGCGTACTGGGGCAGAGCCGGGCAGAAGCCACCGAGGTGGCTGAGGCGCTGCTGGCCAAGGTCGGGATTTCTGACAAGCGCCACGTGTACCCCAACCAGCTGTCTGGCGGCCAGCAACAGCGCGCCGCCATCGCCCGCACCCTGGCGATGCAGCCGAAAGTCATCCTGTTCGATGAGCCGACCTCGGCACTCGACCCGGAAATGGTACAAGAAGTGCTTACTGTGATTCGTGCGCTCGCCGAGGAAGGCCGCACTATGCTGTTGGTCACCCACGAGATGGGCTTTGCTCGGCAGGTGTCCAGCGAAGTGGTGTTTTTGCATCAGGGGTTGGTTGAGGAACAAGGGCCACCCGCCCAGGTGTTCGATTCGCCGAACTCGGCGCGCTGTAAACAATTCATGTCCAGCAATCGCTAAACACGGAGCAACAACATGCAGAACTACAAGAAGATCCTGCTGGCCGCTGCCGCCACCCTGGCCTTCGGCACCACTGCCGTCGCAGCGGACAAACTGAAAATCGGTACCGAAGGCGCTTACCCTCCCTTCAACCTGATCGACGCCAGTGGCCAGGTCGGCGGTTTTGACGTGGATATCGCTCAGGCCCTGTGCGCCAAGATGAAGGCTGAGTGCGAAGTGGTCACCTCCGACTGGGACGGCATCATCCCGGCCCTGAACGCCAAGAAGTTCGACTTCCTGGTGGCCTCGATGTCGATCACCGAAGAGCGTCAGGCTGCCGTTGACTTCACCGACGCCTATTACACCAACAAGCTGCAATTCGTGGCGCCGAAAACCGGTGAGTTCAAAACCGACAAGGCCAGCCTCAAAGGCAAAGTGATCGGCGCTCAGCGCGCGACCATCGCCGGCACCTGGCTGGAAGACAACCTCGACGGCGTGGTCGACATCAAGCTCTACGACACCCAGGAAAACGCCTACCTCGACCTGACCTCGGGTCGCCTCGACGGCATCCTCGCTGACACCTTCGTGCAGTGGGAATGGCTGAAGAGCGATGCTGGCAAAAGCTTCGAGTTCAAGGGTGACCCGGTCTTCGACAACGACAAGATCGGCATCGCCGTACGCAAGGGTGATGCCCTGCGCGAGCGCCTGAACGTTGCCCTGAAGGAAATCGTCGAAGACGGTACCTACAAGAAGATCAACGACAAGTACTTCCCGTTCAGCATCTACTGAGCAATCGGCACTGCGTCGCCTTAACGGGCGGCGCAGGCTTCTGAGCCTCCATGACTTTCGACCTTTCCGGATTCGGCCCGGCCCTGGCCGCCGGCACCCTGATGACTATCCAGCTGGCGCTCAGTGCGCTGTGCCTGGGTCTGGTGCTCGGCCTGTTAGGCGCCTTTGCCAAGACTTCTCCGTACAAGCCACTGCAGTGGCTCGGCGGTACTTACTCGACCATCGTGCGCGGCGTTCCCGAACTGCTGTGGGTGATGCTCATTTACTTCAGCACCGTGAATGTACTGCGTGAGCTGGGCGAACGCCTGGGCGTTGGCAGCCTGGAGCTGAGCCCATTCGCGGCGGGCGTGATTGCGCTCGGCCTGTGCTTCGGTGCCTATGCCACTGAGGTATTTCGCGGCGCGATCCTGGCGATCCCCAAGGGCCACCGTGAAGCCGGCCAGGCGCTTGGCCTGTCCAAAAGCCGCATTCTCTGGCGCCTGATCATGCCGCAAATGTGGCGTATTGCGATGCCTGGTCTGGGCAACCTGTTCATGATCCTGATGAAAGACACCGCACTGGTATCGGTGATCGGCCTGACCGAGATCATGCGCCAGTCACAGATCGCCGTCACAACCACCAAAGCCCCAATGACCTTCTACCTGGTCGCAGCGGTCATTTACCTGAGCCTGACCATCGTTTCCATGATCGGCCTGCACTTCCTCGAGAAACGAGCCTCACGCGGCTTCGCAAGGAGCACTCAATGAACTGGGAGCTGATCATCAAGCACCTGCCAAAAATGGCAGAAGGTGCGCTGCTGACCCTTGAGCTGCTTGCCGTAGCGGTGATTGCCGGCCTTATCCTGGCGCTGCCACTGGGTATCGCACGGGCTTCGCGTCAGTGGTACGTGCGCGCCCTGCCCTATGGCTACATCTTTTTCTTCCGCGGCACACCGATGCTCGTGCAACTGTTCTTGGTCTATTACGGTCTGGCGCAATTCGAGGCCGTGCGCCAGGGCCCGCTGTGGCCCTACCTGCGCGACCCATACTGGTGCGCAGTAATCACCATGACCTTGCACACAGCCGCTTACATCGCGGAGATCCTGCGCGGTGCCATCCAGTCCGTACCGCCCGGCGAGATAGAGGCTGCCCGCGCGCTGGGCATGTCGCGCACCCAATCGATGCTGCACATCATCCTGCCCCGCGCCGCACGCATTGGCCTGCCGGCTTACAGCAACGAAGTCATCCTGATGCTTAAAGCCAGCGCACTGGCCAGTACCGTGACCTTGCTTGACCTCACCGGCATGGCGCGCACGCTCAACGCGCGCACCTACGTGAACATGGAGTTCTTCTTCACCGCCGCGGTGTTCTACCTGGTGATTACCTTCGTACTGATCAATGCCTTCAAATGGCTGGAGCGCTGGCTGCGTGTCGATGCCTGCCAGGGACGCTGATCGAACACCTGCGTCGTGAGCACCGCCGACCTTGACCTGCACCAGCGCTTTGCTGCGCTGGATGCCTTTCTGCTGGCTCATCAAGCCCTATGGCGACCAAAGCCCTTTACCGAGCTGGTATTGCCTTGGGAAGCCGAACACCAGGCTCTGTCTCAATGGCTGCGCGCCCGCTCCCTAGAGCAAGCCGAGGCTGAGCACAACAAGCCCTGGGACCTGCACGCCCCGGCGCCATTTGCCTACCTCGCCCAGCAGTCGCGTGCCCTGACCGACGTGCCCTGGCTGCCCCAGCAGGTCGATACCCGACCGGTTGCCCGCCTCAATGTCGATGTACCCGGGCGAAAATGGCAGCAGATTCAAGCATTCGCCCAGAGCCTGATATTCAGCCAAGCGCCAAGTCACTGGCTCGACTGGTGTGCCGGCAAGGGCTACCTCGGCCATCTGCTGGCACGCGACGGTACGCCGCTGACCTGCCTGGAACATGACCCTGCCCTGGTCGAAGACGGCCAGCGCCTGGCACAGCGCCTGCAACTCCACGCCCAGCATCAGCAGCAAGACGTCATGGCGGCTGACTGCGCGCAGCATCTGACGACTGCACACACACCCGTCGCCCTGCATGCCTGCGGCGACCTGCATATACGCCTGATGCACCTCGCCAGCGCTGCCGGCTGCGCCCAGGTGGCCATCGCGCCCTGCTGCTATAACCGCACCCTCGCCTCGATTTACCAACCGCTGTCAGCAGCAGGCCAAGCCTCTACTCTGCACCTGAGCCGCGATGACCTCGGCCTGCCGCTGAGCGAAACCGTCACCGCCCCGGCCCGCGTGCGTCAGCAGCGCGACCTGTCCATGGCCCGGCGCCTTGCGTTTGACTTGCTGCAGCGCGACCTGCGCGGGGTCGACAGCTACCTACCGACCCCGTCGCTCCCTGCTGCCTGGCTGCACAAACCCTTCGCCCAGTACTGCATCGACCTCGGCCAGCGCAAAGGCCTGGCCCTCGACGCCAACGCCGCCGACTGGGACGCCCTAATGGCCCGCGGCTGGCAGCGCCTGGCCAATGTGCGCAACCTGGAGTTGGTCCGCGCCCTGTTCCGCCGCCCACTGGAACTCTGGCTGGTGCTGGATCGTGCACTGTACCTCCAAGAGCAGGGTTACACGGTCCGGTTGGGCCAGTTCTGCTCACCCGACCTAACACCCCGCAACCTATTACTACTCGCCGAGCGCCAGCAAAGCTGTGGATAAGTCTGTGGGCAGATTTCTAAGAGCGCGACGCTAAAGAGCCTGCCCACGTCTACAGCAACAACCGGCCCACCAGATAAATAATAAAATATCTATTAAAAACAATAACTTGTGTAAATATGCGAAGCCAATCACCTTTTAGCATCCGCGCCAGCACGCACAACCACCTCTTGTGCATAAGCCCAAAATCGACGGTTCTAAGGCGCTAAGAAGAAACATGCCGCAGGCACTTTACTCGGCCAAACGAATAGATATAATGGCGCCCCTCAAAGGCCGGTATAGCTCAGCTGGTAGAGCAACTGACTTGTAATCAGTAGGTCCCGGGTTCGATTCCTGGTGCCGGCACCATATGAACAAACGAAAAAGGCTCACCGCAAGGTGGGCCTTTTTCGTTTGTTCATATGGTGCGCTGAAGGGTCTGACGGCGGCTGCTTTCTGAGCATTGATCACCACCCCAACGGGAAGCCGATGCAGGGCACACGAGATGTGCAGCGCTGCAATTACATGCGCAGCGCACAACCGGCAACGCCCGTCCGTAGGTGTTGATCTGTAGCCAATGCCACCCCAAAAACCTCTTCCCCCCGACCGCGCGCTCCAAGCGCTTCACTGTGCCCGTTTATTTTGCGTGGCGCCGCTCGCACTTATACATGTCTTGGCTAAGCTGGCAGGAGGCCACCCCGCCAAAAAAAGCGCGTAAAGGAGCGAAGAATGTTCGAGTATTTTTCCAGCAAGGCCGAAAAACAGGCGTTGGAGCAGTCGATCATTGCAGCCTGAATTCAACACATAAGTGCAACGCTCACCCCTGCATAAACTTCGTACGGCGTCTTCCAGCCCAGGCGTTTTCGCGGGCGTAAATTGA
>LNFM01003436.1_pt1 | contig 31170 bp, 34 predicted proteins | sample 596031 | NCBI WGS metagenome assembly LNFM01 (sample SAMN04254537, study PRJNA301005) | activated carbon metagenome | isolation source: dual media filters at the Ann Arbor, Michigan drinking water treatment plant | place: USA: Ann Arbor
CCGACTACCCACTGGCTCTAGAGTCTATGGCTCGAATTTTCGAGCGGTTGTTTCCTCTCTGTTTATGGCCTGGCATCGACGGCATTAAACGAGTTGAAAACAGAATCTACGCGTGTCAGCAGTTTGCAATCCAGTCAGGCTTTGAAGTTAAACGGTCGTCCACGACAGGCAGCAATCGGCCGATTCGGTTGAAAAAGCAGCTCCTCTGTCTGACCTGCGGCAAAATCTCTTCATTGGCCGGAGGGGGATCACCAGCATGATGGGACAGTTATCGAGTGGGCAGGAGCGACTGTTTTACTCGTTCAACCTTGACGATCACATCCCAGCCAATCACCTTCTGCGCAGCATTGTGAATCGCCCCTAGTTTCGTAGACACCTCCAAGCCTTAAACTGAGGCTCATTTGAACCTGGCCTATCGCTGGTTCCGCCGATTGAGCCTTGAAGATGAAGTGCCCAATCACTCGACGTTTTCCAAAAAAATTGACACGGTCGTTTCCTCGATGGCGATCTGGTTCGCTGGTTGTTCAATAAAGTGCTGCGTCGCTGCATGGACGCAGGCTTGGTCAAGGGCGAGGGATTTGCCGTGGACGCCAGCATCATCAAAGCGGATGCGAGCAGACAGCGTGGCGTGTCGGGTGATGAGGAGGTCAACTGGAGTGATCCGTCGCTCAGCACCCGCGCTGTGCGTGAATACCTTGAGGCACTTGATGAGGAGGCCCTGGCCGAAACGCTACCGAAACGCCTATCGTTGACGGATCCTCAAGCCCGCTGGACGGCCGCTCCAGGCGGCCCAGCGTTCTTCGCCTACTCCACGAACTACCTGATCGATACCGAGCATGGCGTAATCGTGGATGTGGAACCCACGCCTGCTCATCGAAGCGCAGAAGTCGAGAGCACCAAGATAATGATCGAGCGCGTTGAAGCGCAGTTCGACATCAAACCGGAACGCCTCATTGGCGACACCGCTTACGGTACGCCGCGTTGCCGCCACAGGGCGAACTAGGGTTTCAACTTGACAGGCTGGACGAGCGCCTCTTTGCCATCGGACAGCAGCCAGGCCACCAATGAAGCTGGCTCCGAAGCGCTGGCATTGCCGGTGATGCGGTGCAACTGCATGGGGCTTTCGTACCACGCGTCGCCTGCCTTGAAGCGCTGCGGGGCCCGGCCGTCGAGGGCAGATTCCACTTCACCACTCAGCACCACCACGAAGACGTGTCCGGGGTGGCGATGGGGCGTCGAGGTTGCGCCAGGGGCGAAGTCCACGCGAAGCGCGGTGGCCGTCCTGTATAGCTGGGGCGGCAGTGTGGTCTGCGCGACTGGTGTGACGACTTCTTCTCCGGCACCGCCGCTCCCGTGGGCCTGGGCGGCGGTACTTAGCAACGCCATGAAGGCAATTCCGATGGTCTTGACGAGCAGGTTCATGGCACTTACTCCGGCTGCATCGCAAAGCCGACGCCGAAGCGGTTCCAGGCGTTGATCGCGGCGATGACGAAGGTCAGTTCGGCCAGTTCCTGTGTGGTGAAAACAGCGACCACTTGCTCGTAGATCTCATCCGGCGCATGGCGAGTGGCGACCAGGGTCAGCGTCTCGGTCCACAGCAGGGCGGTGCGTTCGCGCTCGTCGAAGAACGGCGTTTCCTTCCAGGTACTCACTGCCATCAGGCGGCGGAGGCTTTCGCCTTCCTTGGCCGCATCGGTGGCGTGCATGTCGACGCAGTAGGCGCATCCGTTGATCTGCGAAGCGCGAATCCGCACCAGTTCACGCAGGGAACGCGGCAGCACCGATTCGGCGGCGGCCTTCTCGAGGCCGAGCATGGCCTTCATGGCTTGCGGGGCGGCCTGGTAGTAGTTGAGGCGCTTGGAACTCATAATTGATTTCTCCAGATTGGCCGAAGGTTTTCGGCTCTGGAGTGAACTTTATTGGTCGAAGATTCATGGATAAACTAGCCTCCATCGTTTTCACTGTGCGGAAAACAGGATAATCATGGCCTTCGATCGATTGGAAGCAATGCGTGCCTTCTGCCGGATCGTGGAGGTGGGAAGCTTTACCCGGGCAGCGGAGGCGTTGAACGTAGCGAAGACCACCATCTCCGGCCAGATTCAGGGTCTGGAATCGCTGCTGGGCGTGAAGCTGCTGCACAGGACCACGCGACGAGTCACGCCGACGACCGACGGCGCCGCCTACTACGAGCGTGCACGTGCGGTGCTTGATGATCTCGATGAGCTGGAGGCCTCGGTTGCACAGAGCCGCAGCGTGGCACGTGGCAGGGTAAGGGTTGAGATGCCTTCTGCCGTCGCGACTTGCCTTGTGATTCCATTACTACCGGAATTCACAGCACAACATCCGCAGATTCAGCTAGATATCGGGTGCAGCGAACGAGTGGTCGATCTAGTCCAAGAAAGCATCGACTGTGCTTTCCGGGGTGGCCCGGTCGCGGATCAGGACCTGGTGTGCCGCCCTGTGGGGCTGATGCGCTTCTGCCTCTGCGCTTCGCCTGTGTACCTGATGAACGCCGCGCGCATTCTCAAGCCCGACGACTTGCTCCATCAGCGGTATCTCGGCTTCACATTTCCCGGATCAGGCAAGCAAATGATCCCGATACTGCGGCGAGGCGACGACAGCTTCAGGATCGAACAGATGCCGGCAATGCAGTTCAATAGTGGCGGCGCATACATCGCGGCCGGGTTGGCAGGCCTTGGCATCGTTTCGGTTCCACGCGCGGAGGCGAGCCCCCATTTTCAGTCGGAGACTCTAGTTGAGGTCCTACCTGACTGGGAGATGGATGGCATGCCGATCAACCTCGTGTATCCCCCGACACGACATTTGTCTGCGCGGGTCCGCGCATTCGCGGAGTGGGGGGCAGCGCTAATGGCAAACGATCCGCTCTGGACGACGAAACGCTAGTGTGGTGAATCACAAGTCAGCGTCATAACTTTCTACTGAGCACGGATGCTGCCCTCTTCACAGAGGCCAGAATCCCTTCTGCCCCCGTTCGGTGATGTTGTACCTGATCTATAGGCAACATCAGGATCTAACCTACAAGGGCGGCGAAGGGCCGATTGTGCATTTGGAAGCCGACCTGCACGCGACAGTGCAGTGGGCAAATGCCCAGGCCAGGCGCTGGGCATTCACGCTATCCGATGCGGGGTCCAACTACTTTGAGGACCGCGCGGATCTGGCACGGTTGCATGAAATCAACTGGGATGCCGTAGCAGCTCAGAGTTGGAGCAGCTGTAAAGAGCCTAAGCAAGCCGAGTTTCTGCTTGAGCAGAGTTTCCCCTGGCACCTGATTGAGCAAATCGGCGTGCAGTCCAGGCAAATCTATACGCAGGTAGCTAAGAAAAAGGGGACGAATCTATTTTCCACATTTTCACGACCTGACGGTCCGCTCCTGGCACATAACCGACGGTGGCACATCTTGGCCCGGCCATGAGCAGGCCATCGACGCCTGCCAGCGGCCTTGGCAGCAAAAAGTTGATAGGAAGAGAATGTTCCAGCAAAGCAAAGCCTTACATCAGTTAACTGTTAGCCACGCTCCCAAAGCGTTGTAGGTCTTGCGCGCGAATTTCGGATCCCTGGCCCACGGCGGCAGCAGGCCGAAGCTTGCGCGGCGCGGCAGCGGGCGCGCAGATTCTCCGGCGTCGCGCACCAGGATCGGCGCCGCATACAGCGGCCAGGCCTCGTCGGGATACTCGAAACCGGGTTCGAAACAGTCGAAGAACACCGGGAAACTGGCGGCGTCGGGAATGCGGTAGTTCGTGCACATGGGACGACGTTAACAAGCGGGCGCGGGTCTGCCCAGCCGCCCGGTTAAACAATGTCAAAACCGCTCGTCCCGCTCTGGTGCCACGCCTGACGCCCTTCGCATAATGCAGGCGTGTCAGGGCTGAGGAGGGGATTCCACGCCGGCACAGTGGAAGCCGCGCGTCGGCTTCGTGGGCCCAGGGGGGGCCTAACCCAGAACAAGAAGCCCGATCATGTCCAATGCCTCCATAGAGCCCGCGGCCGCGCTGGCAGTTGTCGAGCGGCGGGCGTTCCCGCGCGTCGACGTCACCTGCAACGCGCTCGTGCGCCTGTCCGACACGCTGACCTTTCGCTGCATGCTGCGCAATGTGTCGCTCGAAGCGGCCCAGATCGTCTGCGACGCGCGCTACGCGCTGCTGGTTCAGCCGGCGGGTGCGGCCGCGCGGCTGACGCGGCAACGGCGTCTCGAAGTGTCGATCGCGATGCCGGTCGCCGGCACGGTGCGCGGCTTCACGGCGTTTTGCGTCGCGAAGTACTGCGTGCCTTTCGAGGGCGATCACATGCTGCTGGGGCTCAAATTCGTCGATCTGGAGCGGGCGTCGGCCGGTCTGCTCGGCGACTTCATCGCGAGCCTGGCGGGCGGCGAACGCTGATCGGCGTCGCCGTGGGCGGGGTGGTTCAGCGAACGTCGGGCGTTGCGTCCACGACCTGCGGCTCGACCGTCATCGCCGAGCTTTCCGGCATGTCATCGAGTTCGAGTTCGGTGCAGCACAGATTGCGGCCGCGCTTCTTGGCGAGATAGAGCGCGCGATCGGCGCGTTCGAACACGTCGTCCTGGGTGTCGGGGTCGCGGAACTGTGCGGCACCGATCGACACCGTCACCGGCACCGGCTGTTCCTTGAAGCGGAACTGGCTGCCGGAAATGCTGGCCCTGAGTTTCTCGCCAACGATCGCCGCACCGCGCACGTCGGTCTCCGGCAGGATGATCGCGAATTCCTCACCACCGAGCCGGCACAGGATGTCACAGTGCCGGATCTGCTTGCGCAGCAGCGCAGCGACCGAGGCCAGCACCTTGTCACCGGCAGCGTGGCCGTAGCTGTCATTGATGGACTTGAAGAGATCCAGATCGAAGATCAGCAGCGAAAGGTCGCCGCCGTAACGCTTCCAGCGCGCGAATTCGCGGCCCATGCCTTCGTTGTAGCCCATGCGGTTGAACACCGCGGTCAGCGGATCGAGCAGGCTCAGCGTGTGCTGCTCGTCGAGATCTGTCCGCAGTCGCTGGGTTTCCGTCTCCAGTTCGTTGAGCCGGCTCAGCATCATCTCGAACTGGGAGCGGGCGTCGGTCTGGCGCGACTGTTCGCTGTTGACGAAGGTCTGCACGCTTGCCTCGAGGCTTTCGAGCTGATTGATCATGACCAGCTTCAGGTTGGTGATGTCGGTTTCCTCGTCGACCCAGCCACGCATGTCAGCGACCTGATTGGACATCATGCGCTGGAAGATCGTCGTGCTGCTGATCGATTCGTCGTGAATGGCGTTGCTTTTCGCCACCTGGCTCTTGAAGTCTTCGAGCCTGCGCGTGACCGCCTTGAGGAACGCCGCGAGTTCGTTGACTTCCTGCTGCGAGCGACCACGGGCCTGCGTCAGCAGGTCGAGGATCGAATTCACGGCAGTGTTGATGTCGCGCTCGGTCTTCGCGGTATCGAGCTGGGCCTTGATACGGCCGGTTTCCTTCGCAATCGGCGCCGGCAGCACCAGCTGTTCGACCATCGCCTGCAGCTGGGATCGCGCCAGCGCAATCGCGGCGGCGATGCTGTCGGGTTCGGCCGGCGTGTGCGGCACTTCGCGCAGGCGCTCGCTGAGCATGCGGGCGACGTCGCGGGCGCAGTCGAGCATCATCGACTGGCTGCGTTGGCGGCGGATCCGCTGCTTAACGACTTCCATCGCTTCGTCGAGCTCGGGCGGTACCTGCAGTTCGGTCAGGAAGTTGTCGAACAGCGCACTCTCGCGCGGCTCGCCGTCGCTGTCGGTCTGGGCAGCGCCGCGGCGGGTCAGGGTGTTGAACAGGCCGACGACATCGTTGACCTGACGATCGAATTCGTCTTTGGAGCGGCTGCCCTGCAGGCGGCGCTGCATCGCGCGCGCCTCGTCTGCCAGTTCGCCTTCGAGGCTCAGTTTGCCGATCAGATCGGCCAGCAGCTTTGCGCTCGCCTCGTGACCGCCACCGCTGCTTTCGCGGGCGACGATCAAATCGACCACTTCGTCGATCAGCGACTGGACGACACCGTCCTTGCGGCCGGCCTTGATCAGGTTGCCGAGGCGCTTCAGGCGCTCGTCGAGGTCCGGGCTGTGGCCATAGAACGAGAACGCGAGCTTGAGCACCGCGCGCTGCATGCGCGCCGTGCTCTGACTGACGACACGCGTGGTGCTGTCGAGATTTTCGGCCTGCGGTGTCTTCAAACTCGGCATTCGTCCGCTTTCCAATGCTGAAGGGAGCGCCGCATGATGGCGGCAGTCACTCGCATTGGCCGCCCCGCGGTGCGGTGCGCGGCAGGGCCAGCCACGGGGCTGGCCGACGAAACTAGCGAGCTCTCTCCTTATCGACCAGGAAGTTGACCACCTTTAGCATGTCCTTCTGGCCGCCGGCGAGGGTCGCGGTGACACGATATTTGCCGTTGACGATGACAGAGGGCACCCCGTTGATGCCGTAGTCGCGCGTCGCGAGCATGGCCTGCTTGATCTTGCCGTCAATCGCGAAACTCGCGTACGCGTCGGCGAATTCTGCCTTCGGGATGCCGACCTCGTCCGCGAATTTGACCAGGCTCTCTTCGGTGAACAGCTTGCGCTCGTCGACGTGGATGGCGTCGAACAGCGGCCGATGCAGCTTGTCGGAGACGCCCAGCGCAGCCGCGGCATAAAAGGCGCGGGCGTGAGGCACCCAGTTCGGGGCGAACACGGCCGGGATCTGCCGGAATTCGACGTCGGCAGGCTTGGTCTTCAGCCAGTCGTGCACGAGGGGTTCAAAGCTGAAGCAGTGCCCGCAGCCGTACCAGAACAGCTCCACGACTTCGATTTTGTCGGTGCTGGCGGTCGGGACGGGTGGCGAGATGACCTCGTAGTGCTTGCCTTCCTGGTAGGTGTCGGCAGCAAAGGCCGGCATGCCGACAAGGGCGATCAGGACGGCAGCGAAGAGCGCGGGGAGAAAACGTCGCATCGGGGGCACCTGCGTGATGGTTGCATCCGGCCGTATAGACCGGCGATTTCAGCTTGGTTCCACACCGGCGCTGGGCCGGTGTGGCAGGCAGCTCAGTACAGGCCCTGGATGAACTGCGACACCGCTTCGATTTCGGCGGCCGTCATCCGGCTGGCGATGCTGCGCATGATTTCCTTCTGATCCGTCACACGCTCGCCATTCTTGTAGGCGGTCAGCTGGATCGAGGTGTACTTCGCGTGCTGGCCGCGCAGCGCCGGGTAATTGGCGGCCGCGTTGCCGGCACCGTTCGGGCCGTGGCAGGCCATGCAGGCCGGCACGCCGGTGGCAGCGTTGCCGCCGCGGTAGAGCTTCGCGCCGTCGACCGTGGCCGTGGCGTCGACCGTGGCCGTGGCGTCGACCGACGGGACCTTGAGCGCCTGGCTCGCGAAGTAGCCGGCGACATCGACCATGTCCTGATCGCTCAACGGCGCGGCCATCGCGTTCATGTTGGCGTTCTTGCGCACATTGCTCTTGAAGGCCTGCAGCTGGGCCACGAGATAGCCCGGGTGTTGCCCGGCGAGATTCGGCCATTCGGGATTGACGCTGTTGCCGTCCGGCCCGTGGCAGGCGCCGCACGCGGCGGCCTTGGTTTTGGCATCCTGTGCGTGGCCCGGGCCGGCCACCATCAGGGCCACAGACAGAACCATCAGCGTGCGAATCGTCGTACGAAACATCGCGTTCATAACTCCCAAAGATGACGGCCGGCGTTCGGCGCGGCCATGTGTATAGAACAGGGTCGCCGGCGAGCGGCGTGTACTATAGCATCGAATATCGGCGCACCGAGCACCGTTCCCCCTCCCTTCCAGCCATCGAGACCACCGTGATCCGAGCCGCCGCCGAACTCGAGTATTTCCGTCGCGCCAGCTTCATGCTGAGCGTTCAACAACTGCGCGATTTGCCGCCCGACGAGGGTCGCGAGATCGCATTCGTGGGCCGCTCGAACGTCGGCAAGTCGAGCGTGATCAACGCGCTGTGCGACCAGCAGGGCCTGGCGCGGACCAGCCGCACGCCGGGCCGTACCCAGCATTTCGTGCTGTTCGAAGTCGGCCCCGAGCGGCGCCTGATGGACCTCCCCGGCTTTGGCTACGCGGTCGTCGACAAGGCCACGCGGGCCCATTGGAACGAAACCATCCCCGTGTATCTCGAGGAGCGCGTCTCGCTGTCGGGGCTCGTGCTGATCGTCGATTCGCGGCATGACCTCAAGCCCGAAGAACTGAATCTGATTGGCTGGACGCTCGCGGCCAACGTGCCGCTCGTGGTGCTGCTGAACAAGGCCGACAAGCTCGGCCGCCAGGCTTCGATGGCCGCCGTGCGCGCCGCCGGCAAGGCGATTGCGGCGCTCGGCGGCGACGCATCGTCGGCCCGGCTGTTCTCGGCCGCCAACAAGACCGGAGTGCCCGAATTACGCGCGTTGCTGGACGAATGGTTCAGTGCGCCGCTGGCGGAAGAATGACACCTCCCGCCCAGACGGGCGGGAGGTGTTCGGGAATAAAAAGGGCCCCGGCGAGCAAGTAGGGGGGTTATGAGAGTACCGGGGCCACTTCGCCCGGCGCATTGGGGAAATGCGCCGACCAACTCCACCTGGGAGGGATGGCGGAGACGCTCTTTCAAACGCATGGGGATAGACACGGTGTTTCGCGTCGAGTTCCGGTGCGGCTGCACCAGTTTGACGACCAGTCGACGATTTTGAGACGAGATTCGAGCGGATCCGGGGCGTCCCGGCCCCGAGGACGGGTCTGCGAGTCGACGGAAGTCGCAGTCAGTGCCGGCAGGCGAGCCTGCGCGCGCGGAAATCGGGGGGTGCGGCCTGCATGCCGCGCGCCTCGGGCGCAGCGGCCGGCAGCCTGGCCGCGCAACGGGAGAGGTTCACGCGTGTGGCCGCCCGTGACCGACCGGGATTGCGGAAGGCGTTGGCATTGACCGCCCCGGTCGAACACCGGGGGCGAGCGGCGGGCAGGACAGGTGCAACGCGGCGGGTGCCGCGCGCGACCTCAGCCGCCGTACTTGCGACGGAACTTGTCGACGCGACCGGCGGTGTCGACCAGTTTCTGCTTGCCCGTGAAGAACGGGTGGCAGGACGAGCAGACGTCGACGGCCACCGCCTCGCTCTTGAGCGTCGAGCGGGTCTGGAAGGTGTTCCCGCAGCTGCAGGTCACCGTGATTTCGTGATAGGCGGGATGGATATCGGCTTTCATGGCGCGTACCGGGGTGCTCGAGGGCAAGGGTCGGCGATTCTAGAAGCCATGCCCCGCGAATTCAAGCAGCTTGCTCAGTCTGGCCGCTGCAGCGGCAGGATGGTCGCCGATCTCGGCGCCTCGCGCGGCGTACTCTCGCCGTTGCCGAGGTGCTCCAGGTGTTCGACCAGGCCGTCGGGTCCGAGGACCTTCTGCCACATCATGTTCGAGATCTTCACGCACGCGCCCATCGGGCTCGGCGTCAGCGACCGGACCTGGTCGACCTGCCACTGCAGGCCGCGCAGCCGCGGCTGGACCTGCGGCGGTGCCGATTCGATCAGGCTCTCGACCATCAACCGGCGGGCTTCCTCGAAGGAGACGGGATCGTCGGCCGCGAGCGTGGCCCAGTAGTCGAAGGGAAACTCGTAGTCGTCTTGGCTCATGACACTTTCACCGCACTCTGTTGCAGAGGATTCTGGCGAAGTTCAGGCGGCCCGGAAAGCGTTCGATCGTTAAATCACGTGAGTCGCGCGCCGCCAAACCGATGGCATGGACGATATCGATGCAGTGGCGCCGGATCTCGCGCTCAGGGCGCGTCCGGCCACTCGAGGCGGGTGATCACGGGCGTGTGATCGGAGGGCTTTTCCCATTTGCGCGGGGCGCGGTCGATAGTCACGCCCCGGCAGTGCGGGGCCAGGGCCGCGCTGCCGAAGGCGAGATCGATGCGCAGACCGTGGTTGCGACGAAAGCCGCCGGCGCGGTAGTCCCACCACGTGTAATGGCCGCCGTCGGCCTGGAAGTCGCGGAACAGGTCGCGAAAGCCGAGCGCGCACAGTTGCTGGATCCGCGCGCGTTCGGGCTCGCTACACAACACTTGATCGCGCCAGGCGTCCGGATCGTGCACATCGCGATCGTCGGGCGCGATGTTGAAATCGCCGACGATCAGCAGCCGCGGGTGCTGTTCGAGCAGGCGCGGGAGCCAGGCCAGCAGCGCGTCCAGCCAGGCCAGCTTGTAGGCATATTTGTCGGTGCCGACCGCCGATCCGTTCGGCACGTAGAGGTTCAGCAGGAAATAGCGTTCGAAGGCAAGGCCCAGCACGCGGCGCTGCTCGTCGACGAAATCGGGCAGCGCGGTGACGATATCCCGCGGCACTTCACGGCTCAGGACCGCCATGCCGTTGTAGCTGGGTTGGCCCGAGATGCTCAGGTGGTAACCGAGTGGCGCGAGCGCCTCGCGCGGAAACGCCGTGTCGACGGTCTTCGTTTCCTGCAGCGCGAGCACATCAGGCGCGCTGTCCGTGCACCACTGCACGACGTGTTCGAGCCGCGCCTTGATCGAATTGACGTTCCAGGTCGCGATGTCGGTCATGCCCGCCTCAAATCCGGAAGCCGCCGTGACGCCGCCGCGCGAGGTAGTCCATCAGGTAGGCGCCGCCGGCGAACGACGCCACGAGCAGCACCAGCAACACGAACAGGGTCAGCGGCGAACTGAAGCGCGCCGCCGACGTCAGCTGTCCGACCGCGGACGACGACGCCAGCTGCGCTTCGAGTTCGGCCATGCGCGACTGTGCGCTCTCCAGTTCGGTCTTCAGTTCGAGATTCGCGGCCTGAAGTTCGCCGGCCACCGAACCGCCGCCGCCACCGCCGACCGTCTTGCGCAGGGTTTTCAGCTGGCTTTCGAGTTCACCGCTCTTCAGCTTCTGCGCCGACAGCTGGCTTTTCAGATCGGTGTTCTCGTTCGTCAGTGCATCGACCTTCGCGAGATCCTCGGCACCCGTCTTGCCGCTCTTGGTGGCGGTCTCGAGTTTGCGCAGGCGTTCCGTCAGCGACAGCTTCTCCTGCTTGATCTGGGCGAGCTGGATGGCGGCCGGCGGCTCCTTCATCAGGTATGCCGCGTCGACCCAACCCGTCACGCCTTCCGGATCCTTGATCTGGGCCAGTTCGCCCTTGCGCGAGATCACACTCAGCTCGGTGCCCGTCGGCAGCACCTTGACGATGGCGCTGTTCAGATCGGCGTCTTTGTGGACCCCGACGAGCAGCTTGTCGATGACGAATGCGGGTTCGGCCGCAAGCGCGCACAGCGAGTGACAGACGAGCAGGGTCAGGCAGGCGATGCGCAGCATGGTCGGCTTTGTAAACTGATTCAGGACAGGAGTCCAGAACGGCGCAGCAAGGCTTCCGGTTGTGGATCCCGGCCGCGAAAGCGCCGGAAAAGCGCCATCGCGTCCACCGCGCCACCGGCCTCCAGGATCGCTGTCATGAAGTCCGCACCGACCTTGCGGTTGAACACGCCTTCCTCTTCGAAACGCGCGTAGGCATCTGCGGCGAGCACTTCGGCCCACTTGTAACTGTAGTAGCCGGCGGCATAGCCGCCGCCGAAAATGTGGCTGAAGCTGTGCTGGAAGCGATTCCATGCGGGCGGGCTGAACACCGCAACTTCGCGCCGGACTTCTTCGATCACCCGCTGCACGTCGAGCGCAGGCTGGTACTCGACGTGCAGCCGGAAATCGAACAGCGCGAATTCGATCTGGCGCAACATCTTCATGCCGGCCTGAAAACCCTTGGCCGCGAGCAGTCGCTCGAACATGTCGTCCGGCAGCGGCGCGCCGGTTTCATGATGGCCGCTCAGCAAATCGAGCGCCTCGCGTTCCCAGCACCAGTTTTCGAGAAACTGGCTCGGCAGTTCGACCGCGTCCCAGGCCACGCCGTTGATGCCGGCGACCGGCGCCTCGTCGATCTGCGTCAGCATGTGATGCAGGCCGTGACCGAATTCGTGGAACAGCGTGATGACTTCCTCGTGCGTCAGCAGCGACGGGCGACCGGCGACGGGTGGCGTGAAATTGCAGGTCAGGTAGGCCACCGGATGCTGCACACCGGCGGTCGTGCGTCGACGCACGATGCACTCGTCCATCCATGCGCCGCCGCGTTTGCCCGCGCGCGCGAACAGATCGAGATAGAACAGGCCGCGCAGCCGGCCGTCGGCATCATTGATCCGGAACACCTCGACGTCCGCGTGCCAGGTATCGACACCGTCGACTTTCGCGATTTCGATGCCGAACAGGCGGCCGACCACCGCGAACAGGCCCGCGATCACGCGCGGGACCGGGAAATACGGCCGCAGCGCCTCCTGCGAGACCGCATAGGCCTCCTGGCGCAGGCGTTCGGATGCGTAGGCGACGTCCCAGGCTTCGAGCGTGTCGAGGCCGAGCCTCTCGCGCGCATAGTGCTGGAGATCGGCGAATTCGCGCTGCGCGTGCGGCCGTGAACGCGCGGCGAGATCGCGCAGGAACTCGATGACGCCCGCGGCCGATGGCGCCATTTTCGTCGCCAGCGAGTAGTCCGCGAAGTTCGCGAAGCCGACCAGTTGCGCCAGTTCGTGACGCAACGCGAGCATTTCGTTGATCAGCGCGCCGTTGTCGAATTTGCCGGCATCGGGACCCTGCTCGGAAGCGCGCGTCGCATACGCGCGATACAGCTCTTCGCGCAGCGGGCGATCTGCTGCGTACATCATTGCCGGCCCGTAGCACGGCAGATCGAGTGTCAGCAGCCAGCCTTTGCGGCCGGCCTGTTCGGCGTTCTGCGCAGCGAGACGCAGCAGCGATTCCGGCAACCCCGCGAGCCGCGCCGCGTCCTCGGTGTGCCAGTGCCAGGCGCGCGTGGCGTCGAGCACATGCTCCTCGAAGCGTGTCCCCAGCTGGTTCAGGCGCTGCTGGATGGCGCTGAAGCGTGCGCGCGCCGTGCTGTCGAGTTCGATGCCGCCGAGCCGAAAGTCGCGCACGGCGTGCCTGATCACCTGCTGGCGCGCGGGACTCATGCTGCTGAAATCGGGCGCATCGAGCAGCATGCGATACGCGGCACACAGGCGATCGTTCTGCATCTGGGCAGTGCCGTATTGGACGATCGCCGGCAGCGCCTCGTTGTAGGCAGCGCGCAGCGCGTCGTTGTCGGCGACGCTGTGCAGGTGGCGCACGGGCGACCATGCGCGGTTGAGGCGATCGTTGTAGTCGTCGAGCCGCGCACACAGCCGCTCCCAGGTCATGGGGCCCGTCGCGTCCAGCATCTGCTCGATGCCGCGCTCATTGTCGGCGACGATCGCGGCAATCCGGGCGGGGAGCGTCGCCGGGTCGATGGTCGAGAAGGACGGCAGGGTCGCCAGCGCGCTGGTCAGCTCGGTCGGTGCATTCATGCAGGGCGTATCCGTGTCGGAGAACCGGCCTGCGAATTTAACACGCTGGCCGCTGCATTCACCGGCCGCACGCGCGGCCGGGGAGCCGACGGTCAGAGGGGGCCCTGCAGGCGCGCGATGATGGACCACGCGATGCACAGCCCGAGGGCGGTGCCCGCGGTCATGCACAGCCCGCTGAGCAGCCGGTGGCGGCCCTTGATTTCGTCCTCGGTGCGCGCGGCGAGGATGTAGGGCTGACTGCCGTGCGGCGGCCGCGACAGCATGTCGACCGCCGGGGGCGCATGCGAGCGGCTGGCCCGCAGTTGCGCGACCTCGGCGTGGGCGTCGGCGCGGGCGTGCTCCCACTCGGTGGCGTCGATTTCGCCGTCCCGGTTGCGGTCGTAGCGCTGCAGCAGCGTCGCGCGATCGGCCTTCCACTCCTTCAGCAGGGCAGTGGCGTCGTGCGTCGTGTCGATCGGGGTCGACGCGCCGCCGTGCGTGCGAAAAAAACCGAGCGCGTAGAGGGGGGAGTCGATGACAATCACTTCCTCGCTGTAGCGGTAGCCGCCGCCGAAGGCACTGGCGGCGGCGGCGCCGAGCCAGGTCTTGCGCGTTGTCAGACGCGGCGGGATATGGCTGTTGCCGTACCAGACATTGCGCATGGACGGCGTGATGCTCGCGCCTTCCGGATCAACCGCACAGCGGCCGGTGCCGTCGTCGAGCATGAACAGGTCCGTGCTCTCGCCGCCGTCGACCCGTTGCCAGCGGTTGTGATCGCGGCCGTGACGGCCGCTGCCGCGATCGCGGCGCTCGACCTTGAAGCGGTACCAGCAGCACGCTCGACCCGTCAGCGGGGCGACGATCTGTTCGCCGTCGAACAGTCGTGCCTGCCCACTCAGTTCGACATAGCCTTGCGCGGCGGCGCGCAGACGCGCCGTCGGCATGTCTTCGATCAGCCGTTTGTGGGCCAGGAAGCGAAACCCCATGCCGATGGCGGCCAACGCAGCCACGGTGCCGGTGACGACCGCGGTCCAGTAGTGGCCGGCGGACGCGTAGGCGATTTCGCGCGCGAGCGCCTCGAGCATCGGCGGGCGATCAGGTGAACAGCGAACGCAGGTCGACGTCCTGGGTCTCGTTCGCCGAGAAGCTCAGCAGCGCATGTGCACCGAACGCGAACAGGCGCGCGACGACGACATCCGGAAACTGCTCGATGCGCACATTGTTGAGGTTCACGGAATCGTTGTAGAGCTCGCGTCGATCGGCGATTGCATTCTCCAGAGCCGTGATGCGGTCGCGCAGATGCCGGAACTGCTCGTCCGCCTCGAGTTCGGGATAGCTTTCTGCGAGCGCGAACAGGTTGCCGAGCCCCTGCCGGAGTGCGCCCTCGGCCGGCCCGAGCCGCGCGACGTCGCCGGAATCGCGGGCGGCGAACACGGCCGAGCGGGCCGCAATCACCCGTTCCAGCGTGTCCTTCTCGAAGCCCATGTACTGACGGCAGACTTCGACGAGCTTCGGCAGTTCGTCGTGACGCTGCTTCAGCAGCACGTCGATGTTCGACCAGGCCTTGGCAACGTTGTGCTTCAGGTTCACCAGCCCGTTGTAGACCGTCACGCCATACAGCAAGACGATGCCAACCACGGCGAGGACCACGATCGAGATGATGCTCATGAAGTACTTCCTTTGCCGACGGCCGCTGTCGGCCGTCCGCGTAGTCTGAAAGTGTAGCGCCGACGTACCGGCAGTCGTGCGCCCATGGCACACTATTGCCAACCGATTGCCCATACCCGTCCGCGCGCCGGCTCACCGGCGCCGTGCCCACAGCGAGGAAACCCCGATGAAAGGCGACGTCAGCGTTATCGACTATCTCAACAAGGTCCTGAAGGGCGAGCTCACGGCCGTCAACCAGTACTTCCTGCACGCGCGCATCTTCAAGAACTGGGGCTTCCATGCGCTGAACGAGCACGAATACCATGAGTCGATCGATGAAATGAAGCATGCCGACTGGCTCATCGAACGCATCCTGTTCCTCGAGGGCCTGCCGAACCTGCAGAACCTCGGCGCGCTGCGCATCGGGCAGACCACCGAGGAAATTTTCGAGGCGGATCTGGCGCTCGAGCACGATGCGATTCCGCTGCTGCGCGAAGCCATCGCCCACTGCGAGAAGCTTGCCGATTACGTCACGCGCGACCTGCTCGAGCGCATCCTGGCGAGCGAGGAAGAACACGTCGACTGGATCGAAACCCAGCAGTCGCTGATCGCCACCCTCGGCATCGCGACCTATCTGCAGGGGAAGGTCGCCAAATCGTCATAAGCCGGCAGGCGCGCGGCGGTGGCACCGCCGAGGTCGCCACGCCTGCGCGCGCCGTCGCGCGGCGCGAGCGCCTGACGTCGCAGCCGGACGCCGCACGCTGTGACCCCGTTCTCACAATCCGGGTAGCACCATAAGTTGATAATGGTTCTCATTTGTCCTAGCATTCCCAACAGGACGGAGAAAGCACCATGTACATCTGCATCTGCAACGCCGTGACTGACCGGGATATCCAACGCGCCGTCGAGGAAGGCGCCTGCTCACTGAACTGCCTGCAGGAAACCCTCGCGGTGTCGACCTGCTGCGGACAGTGCGCCGACAACGCGACTGCGTGCCTCGAGCGCGCGCTCCACGAAACACAGGCGACCGCCACCGCCTGAGGGGGCGCTCGTACCCCGCGTCAAGGCCGCTCGACGGCGAGCGGCGCGAATGCGGCGCCTTCGAAGATGAAACACCCCAGCGCCGGCGCCTGCCGGTCCAGCAGCGACACGATCAGATACGCCACACCCGGATAGGCCGCGAATTCGACATCGCGCGCCGACGGCAGCGCCGGCCCTGCCGGGTGGGAGTGGTAGATGCCGAGCAGCGCTTCGCCGCGCCGGCGCATCGCCTGCATCGCCCGCAACTGCGCGCGGGGCTCCATGAAGAAGGTCGTGGCGGGTTCATCCGCGACATTGGCGATCGCATAGCGCGTCAGCGCGCGCGGACCGACCCCGCCGAGCAGCCCACACACTTCGACCTCGGGGGTTGCCAACGCATGTGCCACCAGCGACGCCTCGAGCGCTGCCGGCAGCACGAGACTCAGGAGGCGAGGGCTTTCGAGCACACGGGGCACTTCGGATCCCGCTTGAAGCGCATCGTGTGCCACTCCATGTGCAGGCCGTCGAACAGCAGCAGTCGTCCCTGCAGCGGGGTGCCGATGCCCATCAGGACTTTCAGGGCTTCCAGCGCTTGCACGCTGCCGATCACCCCGAGCAGCGGCGCGACGACCCCGGTCTGGGCGCAGGTTTCGTTGCTGCCGGCAGCGTCATCGTACAGGCAGCGATAGCACGGGCTCTCGCCCTGGCCCGGGAAGTAAACGCTCACCTGGCCCTCGAATCGAATCGCCGCACCCGACACCAGCGGCTTGCGCTGGCGCAGACAGGCGGCATTGATGCCGAAGCGGGTCGGGAAGTTGTCGGTGCCGTCGACGACCAGGTCGACGCCCGCGATCACGGCGTCCAGCGCGTCGCCTTCGAGCACGCGGGTGTCGGTCTCGACGACGATGTCGGGATTCAGGGCCAGCAGCTTCTCGCGCGCCGACTCCACCTTTGGCCGCCCGAGATCGCGCGTCAGATGAATGATCTGTCGCTGCAGGTTCGACAGTTCCACCGTATCGAAATCGACCAGCACGAGGCGGCCGACGCCAGCCGCGGCCAGATACAGCGCGACCGGCGAGCCCAGTCCGCCGAGGCCGAACACGGCAACGCTGGCGTCGCACAGCTTCTGCTGGCCGACGATGTCGATCTCGGGCAGCAGGATCTGCCGGCTGTAGCGGAGTAGGCGTGCGTCATCCATGGAGCGGCAGTATGGGCAGGTGGGCGGGCAGCGACAATCCCGCGGGCTCAGCCCGGCCTGCGGCCCGCGCTGATGCGCTCGAGGCCGGCCAGATCGCGGCGCGTGGCGACGTCGACGTAGCCGCGAGCGGTGAGCAGCGCGCGCACCGCAGGGCCCTGACCGGCCCCGTGCTCGAGTGCGAGCCAGCCGTCCGGCACGAGGCAGCGCCAGCCGTCGTCGACGATGCGCCGAATCGCGTCGAGCCCGTCGGGACCGGACGCCAGCGCACGCCGCGGCTCATGGCACAGCGCCGCGGTCGTGAGCCCCGGATAGGCATCTTCGACGTAGGGCGGATTCGATACGATCAGCGCAGCGCTCGCCGGGGCGACGGCCGCACACCAGTCACTCGCGATGAACGCCACGCGCCCGGCGACATGCCGCGCGGCGTTCGCACGTGCGACCTCGAGCGCGGCGGCGGAGTCGTCGACGGCGAACACACACCGCGCCTCGCATTCGCGCGCGAGCACGACGGCGACCGCCCCGCTGCCGGTGCCGAGGTCGAGGATGGGTCCGGCCGGCGCGCGCGCCGCCAGCTCGGCGCCGAGTTCGACCAGCCCTTCGGTCTCCGGCCGCGGGATCAGGACGCGCGCATCGACCGCGAACTCGAGCGACCAGAACTCGCGCCGCCCGAGCAGGTAGGCGAGCGGCACGCCGTCGAGGCGTCGCGCGAGGAGATCGTGAAAACGGGCACGTGCGGCCGGGGCCAGTGCAAGCTGACGTTCGCGCAGCAGGCCGATGCGATCGAGCGCGAGGAGCTCGCCGAGCAGCAGTTCGGCCTCGAGCCGGCCATCGGCGCCGAGCGCCGCGGTCGCGGCCTGCAGCGCGCCGGCCACGTCGCAGGGCGACGCCAGCCGCGCGAGCGCCTCGCGCATCAGCCGTCGGCCGCCATCTGCGCCATCAGCTCCGCCTGGTGTTCACTGACCAGTGGTCCGATCACGGCGTCCAGATCGCCTTCGAGCACCGCATCGAGCCGGTAGACCGTCAGGTTGATGCGGTGATCGGTCACCCGGCCCTGCGGATAGTTGTAGGTGCGGATGCGCTCCGAGCGGTCGCCGGAACCGACGAGCAGCCGCCGCGTCTGTGCCTGTTCGCTGGTCTGGCGGTCGCGTTCGCTCTGCAGCAGGCGCGCCTTCAGCAGGCTGAGGGCGCGTGCGCGATTCTTGTGCTGCGAGCGTTCGTCCTGGCATTCGACGACGACGCCGGTCGGCAGGTGCGTGATGCGGATCGCCGAGTCCGTCTTGTTGACGTGCTGACCGCCGGCGCCCGAGGCGCGATAGGTGTCGATCTTCAGATCCGCGGGGCTCAACTCGATGTCGGTGATCTCGTCCGCTTCCGGCAACACCGCCACGGTGCAGGCCGAGGTGTGGATGCGCCCCTGCGATTCGGTCGCCGGCACGCGCTGCACGCGATGCGCGCCGGACTCGAACTTCAGCAGCGAATACGCACCGTGCCCGATGATCCGCGCGATGACTTCCTTGTAACCGCCGAGCTCGCTTTCGCTCGAGCTGAGCACTTCGACCTGCCAGCCGCGGCGCTCGGCGTACTTGCCGTACATGCGGAAGAGATCGGCCGCGAACAGCGCCGCTTCGTCGCCGCCGGTGCCGGCCCGCACTTCGAGGAAGATGTTGGCGTCATCTGCCGGATCCTTCGGGATCAGCAGCAGGTTGACCTTCGCGTCGAGGGCGGCGACGGCCTCGCGCGCGACGCCGATTTCGTCGCTCGCGAGCGCGCGCATCTCGGGGTCGTCGTCGGTCAGCATCGCCTCGGCATGTTCGAGCCCCGCCTGCGCGGCACGGTATTCGTCGAATGCCTGCACCAGCGGATCGATGTCGGCGCGTTCGCGCGACAGCGCGCGGAAGCGATCCTGCTGGTTGCTCAGTTCGGGCGTGGCCAGCAGCGCGTCGATTTCATCGCGCCGTTCCGCAAGCTGCTCGAGCTTGCGCAGCAGGGAGTCCTTCATGCGTCGGGTTCGGAATCGCGGATGTTCAGCAGCTCGCGCGCGGCCAGCAGCAGGTCGGCGCGGCCCTCGACGGTCGCCTCGCGGATTTTCGTCGTCGGGTGGTGCACGAGCTTGTTGACGAGCGTGGTCGCCAGCGCGCGCATGACGTTCGCCGGATCCTCGCCGGCGACGAGCTGGCGCTGGGCCTTCGCCAGCAGTTCGTCGCGCGTGGCTTCGGCCTGTCGGCGATAGGCGACGATCGTCGCGTTGCCGTCGAGCGACTGCAGCCAGTCCATGAAGTTCTGCGCGTGCAGCGTCACGATTTCCTCGGCCTGCGCCGCCGCGAGCTGCCGCAATTCCATGTTCTCGGTGATCACGTTGTTGAGGTCATCGACCGTGTACAGGTACACGTCGTCGAGTTCGGCGACGCCGGGCTCGATGTCGCGTGGAACAGCCAGATCGACGAGGAACATCGGCTGGTAGCGGCGTTTGCGGATCGCCGCTTCGATCGCGTCGCGATGGATGATCGGCAGCGGGCTCGCCGTCGACGCCACGACGATGTCCGCTTCGTGCAGATGCTGCGCGATATCGGTCAGCGCAATCGGTATGCCGCCGAGATCCTGTGCGAGTTCCTCGGAACGCGACAGCGTGCGGTTGGCGATGAACATGCGCCCGATGTGTTGGCTGCGCAGGTGATTGGCGACCAGCGAAATCGTGTCGCCGGCGCCGATCAGCAGCGCCGTCTTCGGCGCCAGATCGCCGTGAATCTGCTTGGCGAGGCGCACGGCGGCATAGGCCACCGACACCGGGGTCTGCCCGATGGCGGTTTCGGTGCGGACCTTCTTCGCGACCGTGAACGCGTACTGCATCAGCTTGCTGAGGGTCTTGCCGATACTGCCTCCGGACTCCGACGCCTGGTAGGCCTGCTTCAGCTGCCCGAGGATCTGCGGTTCGCCGAGCACCAGCGAGTCGAGGCCACAGGCGACCCGCAGCGTATGGCGGATCGCCTGCGGGCCTTCGAGCGTATAGAAATGACCATCGACGAGCTTGGGGTCCAGCGCCTTGAACTGAACCAGCCAGTCGGCCAGTTGTCCGTGCTGGGGCCCATCGGTGGAAAGGTAGAACTCGGTGCGATTGCAGGTCGACAGGATCACGGCTTCACGCGCGCCCACGGCGCGGCGGGCGCCATCGAGAGCTGAGTGCAACTGTTCCGCATCGAGCGCGACTTTTTCCCGCACATCGATGGGCGCAGTCTTGTGGCTTACGCCGAAGACGATGATAGGCATGGTGTCGCTAGGTCGCGGTGGCTCTGGCTGCGATGTCGGCCACCACGGTGGTTCACCGCGCCCCGCGCCGGCGCTCGCTGAACCAAAGGTTTTCGACTGGGGTATAGTTTAAACCATGAAGCGACCTTCCGTGCCCCTGCCCGTCGGACCCCGTCGTCGGGGCACTGCCAGCCCACTGGCTGGCCTGCCCGGGCTGTTGGCCGGCTGCGTCGCATTCGGCGCGCTGCTCGGCGGTTGTGCGACCACCGGTCCTGCGCCCGGTGCCGGCAGCGCCGAATCCGCGCTCGTGCCCTACGTCTCGGAGCAGGCCGTGACCGCGGTCAGGGTCGACCCCACGCCCGCCGCCGAGATCGACGGCGACCCGCTGTTCAAGATGCTGATCGCCGAGTTCGCGGGACAGCGCGAACAACTGGCGGTGGCGCTGACCGAGTACCTGGCCCTGGCGCGCAGCACGCGCAATGCCGATCTCGCCGAACGCGCCACCAAGATCGCCGTCTTCTCGCGCGACAACCCGCGCGCCCTCGAAGCCGCGGGCCTGTGGGTCGAACTGCAGCCGACCAGCCTCGACGCACGCCAGATCCTGGCCGCGATGCACATCCGGCAGGGCAATGCGGCGGCCGCCCTCGAACATCTCAAGTACGTGCTGAACCAGGACAACAGCAGCGACGGCAGCCGTTTCCGGGTCATCGCGAACCTCCTCGGCCGCGAGGACGATCGGCGCACGGCGCTGAACGTGATGGAGCAACTGGTGCGCGAGCGGCCGGCGGACACCGATGCGCTGGTCGCCTATGCGTTGCTGGCGATGCGCGCCGAGGATCTGGGCAAGGCCCGCAGCGCGATGGACACCCTGGTCGCACGCACCGACATCAATCCGAATCTCGCCCTGGCCTATATGGCCGTGCTGCAGAAGGAAGGCGCCGGCGCTGACGGCATCGCCTTTCTCGAGAAGGCGCTGAAACGTACGCCCGAAGACTTCGGCCTGCGTCTGCTGTATGCCCGCATGCTGGCCGACGCCCAGCGCTACGAGCAGGCGCGGCTGCAGTTCAGCATGTTGCTCGAGCAGGCCCCGGACAACACGGACGTCATCTATGCACTGGGCCTGCTGAATCTGCAGGCCGGCAAGGTCGACGAGGCCGAGCAGAACTTCCGCGCGCTGAACAGGTTCAACGATCGCGCCGACGAGGCTGCGTTCTATCTCGGCCAGATCGAGGACTCCCGGCAGCGGCCGGCGGCGGCGCTGGCGCACTATCGGGCGGTCAAGGACGGTGCGAACCTGTTCCCGGCCCAGTTGCGCGTGATTTCCATCCTCGCCACGCAGGGCAAGCTCGATGAAGCGCTGCAGGCAATTGCCCAGACACCGACGGCGGGCGAGGAGCAGAAGGTCCAGCTGACGCTGATCCACGCCGAAGTGCTGGCCGAGCACAAGCGCTACGACGAAGCGATGGGCCTGTTCGACCGCGCACTGAACGGCCGCTACGACATGACGCTGCTGTACAACCGCGCGATGCTCGCCGAGCAGATGGGCCGGCTCGACATCCTGGAGGCCGATCTGCGCACGATCATCGAGCGCGAACCCGGCAACTCCCAGGCCTTGAACGCGCTGGGCTATACGCTGGCCGACCGCACCGACCGTCACGCCGAAGCCTACGAGTTGATCCAGCGCGCGCTGGCCGCCTCGCCGAACGATTTCTTCATCCTCGACAGCATGGGCTGGGTGCTCTATCGACTCGGCCGGCTCGAGGAAGCCGTGCCCTATCTCGAAAAGGCCCGCCAGCTGCGCAACGACCCCGAAGTCGCCGCCCACCTCGGCGAGGTGCTGTGGATGCTCGGGCGCAAGGCAGATGCCCGGCAAATCTGGAACACCGCGCTCGAACAGCACCCGAAGGACACCAAAATCCTGGATGCGATCAAGCGCCTGGCGCCGTGACGCGCCGACGCTTCGCGCGTGCCTGCGTGGCCCTCGGCGCGCTGCTGCTGACCGGCTGCGCCGCGCTCCGGCCGTCACCGGCGCCCGCGCCGGGCGCTGACGATCCCCGCTGGCTGGCGCAGCAGCAGGCGATGGCCGCGCTCGATGCGTTCACGCTCACCGGACGGGTGGCGATTCAGCGCGGCAGCGAAGGGGGCGGCGCGAAACTGCGCTGGTACCAGACCGGGGACAGTACCGATTTGCGCATCATGGCGCCGATGGCCCAGGGGACGTTCCGCCTCGAAGGCGACGCGACGGGCGTCGCCCTGACCGCGCCGGACGGCCAGCAATATGCCGCCGAGAACTTCGAAGACCTGATGGCGACCCATCTCGACTGGTCGTTTCCGGTCGAGGGCGCCCGTTACTGGGTGCGCGGCATCCCCGATCCGGCGCGGCCGGTCGAACACATCGGCTTCGACGCCGAGGGGCGTCTGAGCGACCTCGCGCAGGCGGGCTGGCGCATCAGCGTGCTCGAGTACCGCGACGTCGACGGCAACGCCCTGCCGGCCAGGCTTTTCCTGAACGCCGATGACCTCAAGATAAGGCTGGTCATCGACACCTGGACGTTTGCGCCGCGTTGAGCGGCCCCTATGCTAGCGCCCCGCGCCCTGTCCTTCGTGGCCGGGCTCATTCAGAGCTGAATTCAACGCTGAACCATGGCAACGACTCCTCTCCCGACCACGGCGCCCTGGCCGGCACCGGCCAAGATCAACCTGTTCCTGCACATCGTCGGGCGCCGCCCCGACGGCTATCACCTGCTGCAGACCCACTTCCAGTTCCTCGATCACGGTGACGAACTGCGCTTCGCGGTGCGCGCGGACGGTGCAATCAGGCGCGTGACGGATCTCCCCGGGGTGCCGGCCGAGGCCGATCTCGTCGTGCGCGCGGCGCAGGCCCTGCAGGCCGCGAGCGGCTGCCGGCTCGGCGCCGACATCGCGGTCGAGAAGCGCCTGCCGATGGGCGGCGGGCTCGGCGGCGGCAGTTCGAACGCGGCGACGGTGCTGGTGGCCCTCGATCGGCTGTGGGGCACCGGGCTCGGCGTCGAGGCGCTGGCGAGTCTCGGCCTCACGCTCGGTGCGGACGTGCCCGTGTTCGTGCGCGGCGAGGCGGCGTGGGCCGAAGGGGTCGGTGAGCGGCTGATCCCGCTCGCGGCCGACGAGCCCTGGTGCGTCGTGATCCACCCCGCCTGCGAGGTCCCGACGGCCGCCGTGTTCAAACACCCGGAATTGACACGGGATACGCCGGCGATGACAATCCCCGGCCTTCCGCCGGACCTCATGCACAACGACTGCGAGCCCGTCACGCGACGCCTCTATCCGGCGGTCGGCGCGGCGCTGGACTGGCTGAGCGGGCATGCGCCGGCGCGCATGAGCGGCACGGGTGCGTGCATCTTCGCGTCTTTCGACACGCGGGAGGCGGCACTGACGGTCGGCCGGCTCGTGCCGGCGCCCTGGTCCTGGTTCGTGGCCCGGCGCTGCAATCGCTCTCCACTGCTCGCCCGCCTGGATGCGGAGCCGGTGCGGCACCCGGCGCGGTGACAGACACGGTTTGAGGCTGCTGGGGAGTCGCCAAGTGGTAAGGCACCGGGTTTTGATCCCGGCATTCCCAGGTTCGAATCCTGGCTCCCCAGCCAATTTGATTGAAGGCGCTTGTGGACATGATCTTCAACCGTTCCGGCATGATGCTCTTCGCGGGCAATTCGAATCCCGCGTTGTCGCGCGCCATTGCCGCGCATCTGCAGGTACCGCTCGGCAAGGCGAACGTCAGCCGTTTCAGTGACGGCGAAATCATGGTGGAAATCGCGGAGAACGTCCGCGCCCGCGATGTGTTCGTGTTCCAGTCGATCTGCCGGCCGACGAATGACAACCTGATGGAACTGATGGTGCTGATCGACGCCCTGCGTCGCGCCTCCGTGGCCAGCATCACCGCCGTCATTCCCTACCTCGGCTATGCCCGCCAGGATCGCCGCCCGCGCTCGGCGCGCGTGCCGATCACGGCGAAGGTCGTCGCCAACATGATCGCCGGCGTCGGTACCGACCGCGTGCTGACGGTCGACCTCCATGCCGATCAGATCCAGGGTTTCTACGACATCCCGATGGACAACGTGTATGCCTCACCGGTGCTGCTCGGCGACATCTGGAAGAACGAATACGAGAACCTGATGGTCGTCTCGCCCGACGTCGGCGGCGTGGTGCGCGCGCGCGCCGTCGCGCGCCGCCTCGACAACGCGGATCTCGCGATCATCGACAAGCGCCGTCCGCGGGCGAACGAAGCCGAAATCATGAACATCATCGGCGACGTCAAGGACCGCAGCTGCGTGCTGGTCGACGACATGGTCGATACCGCCGGCACGCTGTGCCAGGCGGCGAAGGCGCTGAAGGAGCGCGGCGCGCGCTCGGTGTCCGCGTACTGCACGCACGCCGTGCTGTCCGGCAAGGCGCTACAGAACATAGAGGCCTCGACGCTCGACGAGCTCGTGGTCACCGACACCATCCCGCTGACCGAAGAGGCGGCCGCGTGTACGCGGATCCGCCAGCTCTCCGTCGCGGCGCTGTTGGGCGAAAGTATCAACCGCATGAGCTCGGGCCAGTCACTGAGTTCGATGTTCATCGATTGAGCGAGGCACGCGCGTTTCTGGTCGCGGAGCGCGCACTGCCTGTCATCAAGCAACGTTAGGAGATTCATCATGCAAGACAGATTCCAGGTCACCGCCGAGCCGCGGACCGAGCAGGGCAAGAGTGCGAGCCGCCGCCTGCGTCGTTCCGGCAAGGTGCCGGCCATTCTTTACGGCGCGGGCAAAGACCCGGCCAGCATCCAGCTCGAACACAACGAGATGCTGCTGCACACCGAACACGAAGCCTTCTACTCGCACATCCTGACGCTGAAGATGTCGAGCGGCGCGGACGAGAAGGTCGTGCTGAAGGCGATGCAGCGTCACCCGGTGCGGCCGCTGATTCTGCACGTCGACTTCCTGCGCATCAACGAAGCGGAAGAACTGACGCTCCGCGTGCCGCTGCACTTCCTCAACGAGGAAACCTGCCCGGCGGTGAAGACCAACGGCGGCGTGATCAGCCATCACATGAACGACCTCGAAGTGCTGTGCCTGCCGAAGGATCTGCCGGAGTACATCGAGATCGATTTGATGGACGTCGCGATCGGCGACACCATCCATCTGGCCGATCTGAAGATGCCGGCTGGCGTGCGCATTGCCTCGGTCGCCCATGGCGGCGATCCGATGCTGCCGGTCGTGTCGATCAACGCCCCGCGTGGCGCGGACGACGCGGCGGGCGCCGCGCCTGCCAAGTAGTCTTCCAGTTCTGACGGGCCTGGCGGCCGACACGCTGCGGCGGAACGGTCGTCATGGCCACTGACTCCTCACAGGGCATCGCCCTCATCGTCGGCCTCGGCAATCCGGGTGCGCAATATGCGCGCACCCGGCACAACGTCGGCTTCTGGCTCGTCGACCGAATCAGCAGCGCTCTCAAGCACGAAGCGCGTTTCCAGGCCGAGATCGGCAGCACGACCATCGGCGGCGAGCGGATCGTGCTGATGAAACCGCAGACGTTCATGAACCGCAGTGGCGCGGCGGTCGGCGGATACACGCATTACTACAAGATCAGGCCCGAGCAGGTGCTCGTGGTGCATGATGAACTCGATCTCGCGCCCGGTATCGTTCGCCTCAAGCACGGCGGTGGGCACGGCGGCCACAACGGGCTGCGCGACATCTCGGCGCAGATCGGTGCCGACTATCGGCGGCTGCGCATCGGCATCGGCCATCCGGGCAGCGCCGAACAGGTCACGAACCACGTGCTCAGCAATCCGTCGCCCGACGATCGCATCAGCATCGAGCAGGCGATCGATCGCGCGCTCGAACGCCTCACCGACATCGTCGGCGGGCGCTTCGACCAGGCGATGAACGAACTCAACCGACGCGACGGCGAGACCGGCCGCGGCAAGACGCAGAAAGAGTAAACATGGGCTTCAAGTGTGGCATCGTCGGCCTGCCGAACGTCGGCAAGTCGTCTCTCTTCAATGCGCTGACGCAGGCGGCGATCGCAGCGGAGAACTATCCGTTCTGCACCATCGACCCGAACGTCGGCATCGTGCCGCTGCCGGATCCGCGGCTCGACGCGATCGCGAACCTCGCGAAGCCGAAGGTCATCGTGCCGACTTCGATGGAGTTCGTCGACATCGCGGGCCTGGTGGCCGGCGCATCGAAAGGCGAGGGCCTCGGCAACCAGTTCCTCGCGCACATTCGCGAAACGCACGCGATTGCGCACGTCGTGCGCTGCTTCGAGAACGAGAACATCGTGCACGTCGCCGGCAAGATCGATCCGCTGGCGGACATCGAAGTGATCGAAACCGAACTCGCGCTCGCTGACCTCGACAGCGCGACGCGGGCACTCGACCGCGCCGCGAAGCAGGCGAAGTCCGGCGACAAGGAACTGAAGGCGCGCGTGGCCGCGCTCGAAGAGATCAAGGTCGGCCTCGACCAGGTGATCCCGATTCGCGCGCAGGGCCTGTCCGAGTCCGCGCTGGCCGCGGTCAAGGGGCTGTCGCTGCTGACGGCGAAGCCCGTGCTGTTCGTCGCCAACGTCGACGAGGACAATCTCAACGGCAACGAGTACGCCGCGCGCGTCGCCGCGTTCGCCGCGAAGCAGGGCGCCGAATGCGTGGTGATCTGCGCCGCGCTCGAAGCGGAGCTCGCCGTGCTCGGCGCGGAAGACCGCGCACAGTTCCTCGCCGAGATGGGGCTGGCCGAACCGGGCCTCAATCGCTTCATCCGCGCCGGCTACAAGCTGCTGGGCCTGCAGACCTACTTCACCGCCGGCCCGAAGGAAGCGCGCGCGTGGACGATACCCGTCGGCGCGACCGCGCCACAGGCCGCCGCCGTCATCCACACCGACTTCGAGCGCGGCTTCATCCGCGCCGAAGTCATCGCCTACGACGACTACATCGCGTGCAAGGGCGAATCCGGCGCACAGGCGGCCGGCAAGCTGCGCCTCGAAGGCAAGGAGTACGTCGTGCAGGACGGCGACGTGATGCACTTCAGATTCAACGTGTGAGCGCAGCGCAGCACATGGGTTGCTGTGAAAGCCCGTAGGTTGGGCTGACGCAGGAAGCCCAACATCCTGGGCGTGGCGAAATCGGTGTATCGATGCGTTGCCTCCTTCGCGCCGGACTATCGCCACTGCCCTCCCGGCGGGTGCTGCTCGTGCACTCTCGGCGTCGGGCGGATGCTGCAGGCGCCCGTGATTCCGAGCGGCGAGCGGTGGGGGTCTGAAATGTTGTCTTGTTGGGCTTCCTGCGTCAGCCCAACCTACGTCCGGCCAGGGAAGCCCGAGGTCGACGCCATCAGCGCGTCGCGATTCACCTCGTCAACCTGCTCGTTGAGCGTCCACAAATCATAGAGCCAGCCGAGCAGGAACAGGCCACCCGTGAACAGCCAGACGAATCCGGTCAGCCATTTTCCGAGATAAAAGCGGTGCGCGCCGAAGACGCCGAGAAACGTCAGCAGCACCCACGCCAGCGTGTAGTCGATTTTCCCGTCGGTGTAGCGCCGATCGGCTGCCCGATCCATGCCGGGAATCAGCAACAGATCGACGATCCAGCCCACCAGCAGCAGACCAAGTGTAAAAAAGTAAATCGTTCCGCTGACGGGACGCCCGTAATAGAACCGGTGAGCGCCCATGAATCCGAAGATCCAGAGCAGATAGCCGACGGACTTGCGATGCGTATCGGTCAAGGACATGGAAGGACCTCCTGGTGTCGTTGCGGCCGTGTGCGGCCATCGGGATGTGAAGAGCCGGTTATCGACGACGTAGCGCCGTAGACCCCGCTGCATCGCCGACGTTGCATCGGTGTCAAGGATTGGGCTCGATACCGACACGCCGCTTCTGTTCGCTGGCGCACATCACAGGGCTTTTCGTCCTGAGCGCGGGGCTTCGACTCGATCTGCGCCGATGCCCGTGTCATTCGTTCCCGATCGCCAGGGACGAACGCCCACGGAAACACACCGCACGTCCATCGCCTCGGGGACCCGCTGCAGTCTCCACCGAGTGCGCTGCGGACCGACCGTACCCTGAATTCGACGGCGCGTGCAGCGGGCGGTCATCACCGCGCCGCCGAGTCGATGGTTCGATCGTCGGGAACAGTGACGTGCGTCAGATCAGAGTCCGAGCACCCACGGCGGCGTTACGTTCACGCGGTTGAACGACAATGAACGCGATCCGTGATTGGCGGAACTCATGAAAGCACCTCGCTCCGCTGCTCACCACCGCGGCGTGGCGGTGCCATGTCTGAAAAGAACCAATCATCAAGGGGAGTTCCAATGCAAGCAATCAAGGGAATGAGCATCGCGCTCGCGATCACCAGCGTGTTCGCGGCCGGCGCCAGCACAGCAGACGACGGGCGCAAGCGCCCGGCGCGTGCGTACGATGTCTGCGTGAACGCGGGCGTCGACGCGCGCTTCAATCTCACCGGTGTCGACTTCGGCGGCAATCCCATCCCGGAACATCCGGGTCCGGGCGATCGCGTGACCGGTGTCGGCATGCTGCTGCCGGCCGGCACGATTCCGACCGACGGCTCGGGTGATGTCACCTGCAACAGCTACCAGGCGCGGAAAATAGGCACCTTCTTCGTCAACGGCACTTTCGTCAGCACCTTCACCGCGCGGCCGCTGCCGCAGGCGGCGGCCAACGATCTGGCCTACGTCGACTGGCATTTCCGTGTTGACGGCGCAGGCGCCTTCGACACCAGCGGCCCGATCAAGCAGTTCGCGCAGGGCGGCACCTATCCGCACACGATCGTCGGCGGCACGGGCCGCTTCAAGAGCGTCAAGGGCGAACTGACGACCCTGATGCTCGGCGCCGGCGGCTTCCAGCTGCGGGTGTTCCTGCCGAACGGCGACTGATTCGCTCGCGTCGTCGACAGTCGATCCGCGCACACTCGCTGTGCGCGGAGTCCCCAGTTGCGCCTCGAGACGCTAAGAATTCCCCCAAGCGAACTAATGCTGGTTGATTAGATCGCTGGGCGCGTTGCCGCCAGGGTGCATCAGTGTGCCGATGAGTCCAGCGAACGCGCGCGCGCGGCCCGAAGACTCGTACAATGCCGGCAAGAGCGCCCACGTCGAAGGGCGCCGATGCCGGGGGTGCCGCATGGATGCTGAATTTCGCAAAGACCTGGTCAAGGTCTGTCTGTTACCGCTGTTGACCCTGTTTCTGATACCGGGGCTGACGCTGCTGTTCACTCACCATGCGCAGCCTCGCATCGATGCCCGCATCACCGATGCAGTGAACGCATCATTCGTGCAGGAGAAAGTGCCCGAGGCTGAGCGCGCGCCGGTACTCGAACTGCTGCGCGCTTATCCCCCCTCCAGCACCTGTCGGGACGACAGGGCCGAGCTCGCGTCGTATCGCGCGCAGATGTGCGAGCGCTATGGCGAACTCTGGCAGTTCGACATGGCGGACCGCATTGCGCGCTGGACCTGTGTCGCCGGCGCTATCGTGCTGGTGATACTGCTGCTGCTCGGCGGCGTGGCATTCATGAATCGTCGTGCGCAACTGTGGAGTTTCCTGGTGGGCTGGCGGCTGCTGACAGGATTCAGCGCGTTTGAGCTCGTCGTGCAAGGTGCACTCGCGATCTGGCTGTCGTTCTGGATCACCGCACATTTCACGCAGCACTATTTCGTGAAGCTGGTCGGGGTCGTTGCTCTGCTGGCCCTGTACGCAATGTATGTGGCGATCGCCGGCCTGTTCAGACATCCGCCGGCAGCCAGCGAGATCGACGGTGAAATGGTGGACGAAACGGCCGCGCCACGGCTCTGGCAGCGCATCCGCGAGCTTGCAGGGCGGCTCGGTACCGCACCGCCCGAGCGTCTCATTGCCGGCATCGACACGAACTTCTTCGTGACCGAAGCGCCACTGGTGGTGAGCGGGCGACTGCTCACCGGCCGCACACTTTTCGTCAGTCTGCCGCTGCTGCGGGTGCTCGATGAACACGAGTCGGATGCGGTGCTGGCGCACGAACTCGCGCACTTCCGGGGGGGCGATACGGCGAGCAGCGCGGCGCTCAATCCAGGACTGGTCCGTTTCGAACAATACTGCGAGGGACTGCGTCAGGGCGGCATGGCCGCGCTGATGTATTTTCTGCTGCGGTTGTATCGCGTGATTTTTGCCATTGCCCTGTCGCGCGACAGTCGTGCGCGCGAGTTCATGGCCGATCGCGCGGCAGCCGAAGCGGTGTCGCCGGCCGGGATCGCTCGTTCACTCGTCAAGATCGGGGCCTACGCCGCCTATCGCGGCCAGGTCGAACAGGCGCTCTTTGGCCATGAGCGCACCCACGATTCCAAGCTCGGTATCGCGCAAGCGATCTCGGCGGGGCTTGCGCCGTATGCGCATTCGCCTGCATTCGCCAAGGCCATGCAGTCGGTGAAAGTCCCGCATCCGTTCGACTCGCACCCGCCGATGCAGGAACGCATGGCACAGGTCGGCGCGCACGCGGCGACCCTCGATTTTCCGCGCATCGTCAGCACGCCGCCAGTGGCGACGTGGGCCGAGGACATCCGGACTGCGGCGGACATCGAGGCGCGACTCTGGGCCGCCTATGAGCAGCGGTTTGCGGCAGTTCACGAATACAGCCTTGCCTATCGTTACCTGCCGGCGAATCCACAGGAAGCGGCCGTGGTCGCGAAGTACTTTCCGCCCGTCGACTTCTCGCTGAAGCGCGGCGATCGGCTGCAGA
>LNFM01003437.1_pt1 | contig 31169 bp, 25 predicted proteins | sample 596031 | NCBI WGS metagenome assembly LNFM01 (sample SAMN04254537, study PRJNA301005) | activated carbon metagenome | isolation source: dual media filters at the Ann Arbor, Michigan drinking water treatment plant | place: USA: Ann Arbor
GCGGGCCTCACCGCCATGCTGTTCACCCTGCTCGGTGTGGTCGCGCTGGTGGTCGTCCTGCTGCGTCGCTGACGGCGGCGCGGCACGCGCAGGCAGGCGATCGCTCAGCTGTACAGCGTGTAGCCGAACCGCCCTTGCAGCCACGCCTCGCCGGTCGCCTCGCTGTGGTGCGAGTCGATGTGCTCTTCCCGCACATGGGCATATCGACCTCCGAGCCGGGCCATCTCCTCCTGCAGGCGCGCTTCGATGACGGCCATCAGATCACGCTCGCACTCCTTCCACAAGTCATCGTGGCGGGCCAGGGTGCCCTGGATGCGCTTGCTGGTGGCCTCGACGATGTGGGCGCCGATGACGTTGGCCTCGAGAGGCGGCAAGTCACGGTGCCAGAAGACGGTCTGCGCCTGCGGGTCTGTCACGGTCTCTCCATGGTAGTCCCGCAGGGACGACGCATGAGGGCTTGCCGACTTCCCTCCGGCAGGACACCATGGTCGATTGCCCGTGTCCTCTCCTCTCGCCATCGTGCTCGCGCCGTATGTGGGCGCCTCCGTCCGCGCCAGGGGCGATCAGTACTTCCGGACGGGCCGCGTCACCACGGTCGGAGGCGACCGGACGCGCTTTGTCGCCGTGGTGCGGGGCACTCGCCCCTACGACGTGTCGTTGTCGATCGACGGCACGGCGCTGGTCGCCTCGTGCAGCTGCCCGCGCTTTGCCAGCACGGTCGGCGCCTGCAAGCACGTCTGGGCGGCGGTCCTGACGGCCAGCCAGGCGCGCAGCCTCGATGTGCCCGATCACCTCTGGTTGAACGCGGTGGCCCCGCGCCCCGTGCCGACCCTCGAGGCCGTCGTCGAGCCCTGGCGCGCGCTGCTGGCGCGGGTGGCGCCGGATGCGCAGGACGCCGTCACGCCCCAGTCGCCGCTCGGTGCGCTGGTCTACGTGGTGGATGGACCCCGACTGCCGCCGTACGGGGATCTGCGGGTGGAGCTGCTCACCCGGACGCGACGGAAGTCCGGCGTCTGGGGACGCCCCAAGCCGGCGCGGATGGGCCGTCAGGACATCGCGGCGCTGCCCGACCCGCGCGACCGCCACCTGCTGGAGCGCCTGTGTGGTGCCGAGAGCTCCGACGGCCAGTCCTACATGCCTCGCATGCCGGTGCCGCTCGAGGTGGTGCTGTCGCCGGTGCTCCAGCAGGATCTCGTGCCGGCGATGTGCGAGACGGGTCGGATGCTCCTGCGCGTGCCGGGCTCGGGGGTGACGCGCAAGGGCGAGCCGGGATACGTGGGCCTGGTGTGGGATGCCACGCCGGCCACGTTCACGCTGCGCATCGACCCGTCGGGCGAGGACTACCGCATCGACGGCACGTTTGCCTGCGGCGCGCAGACGGTGCCGCTCGGGGACGTGCTCTTCGTCAGCGAGGCCCTGGTGCTCTGGCGGCCCGCCGAGCGCGACGCGCTGCCGCGCCTGTCGCCGTTCGACAGCGGCGGCGCGTCCCGCTGGCTGAACGAACTGCGGCGTGGGGGTCCGGTCACCGTGCCCGCGGCCGGAAGCCACGCCCTGGCCGAGGCCGTGGCCGCCAGCGAGGTGTCCCGCGTCGACTGTCCGCCCGCGCTGCGCGTGACACCACGGTCCGAGGCGCCCCGCCCGTGCGTCCGCTTCTCCATCAGGGACTCGGAGCGGCGCCGGTGGGCGACGACACCACCGGATCGGCTCGACGCCGACATCACGTTCACGTATGGCACCAGCGAGGTGGACGCGCGCGCGTCGCAGCGCCTCGTCTTCGATCCGGCGACGCAGGAGGCCTGGCGGCGCGACCTGACCGCGGAACACGCGGCGCTGGCCCGGCTCGAAGGGCTCGGCGTGCGTCGACTCGCCGACTGGGAACGTGGAGGCACGCGCTTCGACGTCGCGGCGTCCGCCGTCCCGGCCATCGTGCGCACCCTGATCGTCGAGGGCTGGCGCGTCGAGGCCGAGGGACAGCGCTACGTCAAGCCGAGCGCGTTCTCGCTCGAGGTGAGCAGCGGCATCGACTGGTTCGAGCTGCACGGCAGCGCGGACTTCGGGGACGTGCGCGTGGACGTGCCGGCGCTGCTCGAGGCCATCCGACGCCGCGACACGATGGTGCGCCTCGGCGATGGCACCTTCGGCGTGCTGCCAGAGGCGTGGCTGCAGCGCGTGAGCCGCGTGGCCGCCCTGGGCACCGTGGACGGCACGGGCGTGCGCTTCGATCGCTCGCAGGGCGCGCTGCTCGACGCCTGGCTGGAGGACGAACCGCAGATCGCGGTGGACGAGGGCTTCGCGCGCATGCGGGCCGAACTGGCGCAGTTCGATCGCATCAGCGGCGTGGAGCCGCCACCAGGGTTCGGTGGCGTGCTGCGCGGCTATCAGCGCGAGGCGCTCGGGTGGTTCGCGTTCCTGCGCCGCTTCGGTTTCGGCGGCTGCCTGGCTGACGAGATGGGCCTCGGCAAGACGGTGATGGTGCTGGCGACGCTCGAGGCCCGCCGCCTCGAACGCGAGGCCGCCGGGGAACCGCCCCGCCCCGCCCTCGTCGTCGTCCCGCGATCGCTCGTGTTCAACTGGACGCGCGAAGCGACCCGTTTCGCGCCGGCCCTGCGCGTGCTGGACTTCACCGGCGCCGACCGACGCGCCGGCACCGATGCGATCGACCGGCACGATCTCGTGATCACGACGTACGGCACGCTGCGGCGAGACGTCCCTCTGCTGGCGGAGCGGACCTTCGATTACGTCATCCTTGACGAGGCTCAGGCCATCAAGAACCGCGCCAGCCACACGGCGCGGGCGGCCAAGCTGCTGAAGGGCGACCACCGCCTGGCCCTGACCGGCACGCCGGTGGAGAACCACATCGGCGAGTTGTGGAGCCTGTTCGAGTTCCTCAACCCCGGCATGCTCGGCACGCTGCGCTCCATCGGCCAGGACATGGCGGCTCCCGCGAACGAGCAGGACGCGACGCTGTCGCTGATCGCCAAGGGGGTGCGGCCGTTCATCCTCCGGCGCACCAAGGAACAGGTGGCGTCGGATCTGCCCGCGCGCACCGAGCAGACGATCTTCTGCGACCTCGAGCCGACCCAGCGCGCGCTCTACGACCAGCTGCGCGACCACTACCGGGCGCTGCTGCTCGGCCGCGTCGACACGGAAGGGATGGGGCGCACGAAGCTCCAGGTCCTCGAAGGCCTGCTGCGCCTGCGACAGGCGGCGTGTCATCCGGGCCTCATCGATCCGGCGCGCGCCGCCGAACCCTCGGCCAAGCTCGACCTGCTGGTGCCCAGGCTCGAAGAGCTCGTCGAGGACGGTCGCAAGGTGCTGGTGTTCTCGCAGTTCACCACGCTGCTCGGGCTGCTGCGCACGCGGCTCGACGAGGCCGGTCTGGCGTACGAGTATCTGGACGGGCGCACGCGCGACCGGCAGGCCCGCGTCGAACGCTTCCAGGGACCGGACGGCCCGCCGCTGTTCCTGATCAGCCTCAAGGCCGGTGGCGTGGGACTCAACCTCACGGCCGCCGATCACGTGTTCCTGCTGGATCCGTGGTGGAATCCCGCCGTCGAAGCCCAGGCCATCGATCGCGCCCACCGCATCGGCCAGTCGCGCCGCGTCTTCGCCGTGCGGCTCATCGCCCGCGACACGGTCGAGGAGAAGGTGCTGGAGCTGCAGGCCACCAAGCGCTCGCTCGCCGACGCCATCGTCCGCGCCGATGAACGGTTGATCGGCGACCTGCGGCGAGAGGACCTCGAACTGCTGCTGGCGTAGCCCATCCAGGGTTCGCGCGGCACGCCACTGGCTATACTGCAGGCGTGGATACGACGAAGGAAACCCTGGGATTTCAGGCCGAGGTCTCTCAGCTCCTGAAGCTGATGATTCACTCCTTGTACGGCAACAAGGAGATCTTCCTGCGCGAGCTCATCTCGAACGCGTCGGATGCCGCCGACAAGCTGCGCTTCGAGGCGATGACCGACAGCGCGCTGATGGAGAACGACCCTGCGCCGCGCATCCGCGTCAGCTACGACGTGGCGGCGCGCACCGTCACGGTGTCCGACAACGGCATCGGCATGTCCCGACAGGACGTCGTCGACAACATCGGCACCATCGCCAAGTCGGGGACGCGCGAGTTCCTCGCCCAGTTGACGGCCGACCGCGCGAAGGACGCACACCTCATCGGACAGTTCGGCGTCGGCTTCTACGCCGCGTTCATCGTCGCCGACCGGGTGACGCTCGTCACCAGACGGGCCGGCCTGACGCCAGAGCACGGCGTGCGGTGGGAGAGCACGGGCGAAGGCAGCTACACCGTCGAGAGCGTCGAGAAGGCCACGCGCGGCACCGACATCATCCTGCACCTGCGGCCCGAGGAAGACGACCTGCTCTCGGGCTATCGCCTGCGGGAGATCCTGCGCAAGTACTCCGACCACATCGCCATCCCCATCCTGATGAAGAAGGAGGAGTGGGACAGCGAGGCCAGCAAGCAAGTGGTCACCGACGAGGACGAACAGGTCAATCGGGCCTCGGCGCTGTGGGCGCGCGCCAAGAGCGACATCACCGAGGAGCAGTATCACGAGCTCTACCGGCACGTGGCGCACGACGCCGACGCGCCGCTGGCCTACACGCACGCCCGGGTCGAAGGTCGGCAGGAGTTCACGCTGCTTCTTTACGTGCCGGCACGCGCGCCATTCGACTTGTGGGACCGCGAGCATCGGCGCGGCGTGAAGCTGTACGTCCGCCGCGTCTTCATCATGGACGACGCGGAGCAGCTCCTGCCGGCCTACCTGCGCTTCATCCGCGGCGTGGTCGACTCGAACGACCTGCCGCTCAACGTCTCGCGGGAGATCCTGCAGCAATCGAAGGACGTGCAGGCGATCCGCACGGCGGCCGTCAAGCGCGTGCTGACCCTGCTCGAGGAGCTGGCTGAGAAGGACCCGTCGAAGTACGAGACGTTCTGGAAGACGTTCGGTCGTGTGCTCAAGGAAGGCCTCCCCGAGGATCGGGCCAACCACGACCGCCTGGCCAAGCTGCTGCGGTTCTCGTCCACCCACAACGCGGATGAGGCGCAGACCGTGTCGCTCGCCGACTACATCGGGCGCATGAAGGACGGCCAGACCGTCATCTACTACATCACGGCGGATGGCTACGCCGCGGCGCGCCACAGCCCACACCTCGAAATCTTCCGCACGCTCGGCGTCGAGGTGCTGCTGCTGCATGAGCGCATCGACGAGTGGGTGATGTCGTCGCTGCACGAGTTCGACGGCAAGCGGCTGCAGTCGGCAGCGGCGAAGGATCTCGATCTCAGCGCCATCGGCGGTCAGGCGCCCGCCCCGCAGGATGCGACGCCCACCGGCGAGCACGCCTCGCTGCTCGAGCGCATGCAGGCCGCGCTCACGGACCGGGCCAGCCTGGTGCGGGTGACCAATCGTCTGACCGATTCGCCGGCCTGTCTCGTGAGCAACGACAGCGGCCTGAGCACGAACCTCGAACGGATCCTCAGGGAGGCCGGGCAGGCGGTGCCGGCCTCGAAGCCGATCCTCGAGATCAATCCATCGCATCCGATCGTGCGGCGGCTCGCCGAGGAAACCGACCCGACCACCTTCGGCGACTGGAGTCAGGTGCTGTTCGACCAGGCGACGCTGGCCGAGGGCGGGCAGATCGAGGACACGGCGGCGTTCGTCACCCGGCTGAACGCGTTGATGTTGACGCTGGCGGGGGCCGGCCCCTCACGCGTCTGGATGCCTGGTAACTGACGGCACCGGGCCCGCGAGCTCCTCGCGGGCCCGCGCCTGCTCGCGGTCGATCTGATCGGGCGTCGCGCCCAGCGCCTCGAGGATGGCCGTCACGAAGGCCAGCGCGACCTCGCCTTCACCGGAGTACACGGCGTTGGCACCGGCCTGCCGCAGCACCGGAACGTCGCGCAGGTACGCCGCCCTCGCCAGGACGCGGATGGTGGGCTGCAGCGTCCGCGCCAGGCGGATCACCTCTGTGCCCTCCGCCATGCCCGCCGATCCCAGAATCAGGCTGCCGGCGCGATCGACCCCTGCAGCGGTCAGGGTGTCCTCGCGCGTGGCGTCGCCGTAGACGCCCTCGACGCCTTCCTCGCGAAGCCTGCGGATGGTCTCCATGTTGAGATCGATGACCGTGGGGGTGATGCCGTTGTCGCGCAACAGACGCACGACGGCTCGGCCCGTGGGGCCGTAGCCGACGACAACGGCGCGATAGGTTGGGTCGCTCTTGCGTTCGCCTCGCGCCGGTGTGGGCGTCTCTTCGCGCGGCGTGCGGTCGAGCACCGCACGCAGGCGCGGGCGTGCGGCCACCCAGCGCTCGATGGGGCGGATCGTCCGGTACGCCACCGGGTTGAGCACGATCGAGACGATGGCGGTTGCGGCCAGCGCGTTGGTCGCGGTCAGCGAGAAGACGCCGAGATCACGTCCCATCGCGGCGAGGATGAAGGAGAACTCGCCGATCTGCGCCAGGGCGATGCCGGCCGTGAGTGCCGTCCTGAATGGATACCGCAGCAGCCACACGAACAGCAGCGCTACGAGCGGTTTGGCCACGAGGACGATCGCGAGCGCGCCCAGCACCAGTCGCCATGAGCTGACCAGTGCCTCGGGATCCAGCAGCATGCCGACGGAGACGAAGAACAGGACGGCGAACGCGTCGCGCATGGGCAGAGCCTCCGAGGCCGCGCGCAGGCTGTAGTCCGATCGCCCGACGACCATCCCGGCGAGGAAGGCGCCGAGCGCCATCGAGACGCTGAAGACGAGAGCCGACCCGACGGCGATGCCCAGCGCGATCACCAGCACGGTCAGCGTGAACAGCTCGCGCGACCTGGTGGCCGCCACATGATCGAGCAGCCAGGGGATGACCCGCGCCCCGACGAGGGCGGTGAAGGCCACGAGCCCCGCGACCTTGAGTGCCGTCAACGACAGGGCGAGCGGCAACGACGACTGCCCCGCCGCCGATCCGAACAGCGCCGGCAGCAGCACGAGGGCCACCACGGTGAACAGGTCCTCGACGACCAGCCAGCCGACGGCGATGTGGCCAGCCTGGGTGTGCAGGTCGTTGTTGTCGGCCAGCACGCGGATCAGCACGACCGTACTGGCCACCGCCAGCGCCATCCCGAAGATCAGTCCGGCCGACCAGTCCCACCCGAGCGCGTACCCGAGGGCGGTGCCCAGCACCGTGGCGACGCCGCTCTGGGCGATGGCCCCGGGAATCGCCACCCGGCGCACCGCCAGCAGTTCCTCGACGTGGAACTGCAGGCCGACCCCGAACATCAGCAGGATGACGCCAATCTCGGCCAGTTGCTCGGCGAGCGAGGCGTCGGCGACGAAGCCCGGCGTGTGCGGGCCGACCAGCGTGCCGGCCAGCAGATAGCCGACGATCGGCGACAAGCCCAGCCGCTGGGTGATGTATCCCAGCACGAGCGCCGCGCCGAGCCCTCCCGTCAGCGTGAGGATGAGGTCGTACGCATGCATGCCACCAGCCTATCTCCGGAACGAGAAGAGATCGCTGTCGGGGTCGCCGTCGCCGGTGATCTGATTGCGCAGCAGTTGTGCCGCCAGCGCCGAGAACGTGATCCCGTTGCCGCCATACCCGAGCACGGCGTAGCAGCCCGGCATGCGGGGCACCGGACCGATCGACGGCGTGCCGGTGTCGGAGGCGCCGAACGTGCCGCACCAGGCATAGTCGGCCCGGGCGTCGACGCCGGGCAGCAGTGCCGCGAGCTTGCGCTCGATGGTCGTCGTCTTGGCGGCGAGCAGGGCGTCTCTGGTCGTCGCGTCGGAGAAGTCTTCGTCTTCGCCGCCGCAGATGATCCGGCCGTCTGGCCCGGGCCTCATGTAGAGGTAGGGATCGGAGGCCTCCCAGATCAGCGACCCGTCGGGCCAGATCGCTCGCGGCTGCGGTCGCGTCGCGATGGCATACGTGGACACGATGGTGTGATGCGATCGGGGCACGCCCTTCGGCAGCTCGTAACCTGTGGCGAAGACCAGGGTCGCGGCCCGCAGCACGGGGCCCTCGGCCGTGGCCACGACGACGCCGGAGCGCCCGGCCTCGACGGCATCGATCACGACGGGGCTGCAGATGCGGGCCCCTCGTCGGATGGCGGCGTTGAGGAAGCCCGCGGCGAGGCGTCGCGGGTCCGCCGTCATGTTGCCGTGGCCCAGCAGCGCATGCCGTCGCCTGATGCCGGTCCGCGCCTCGACGAGTCTCGGGGGCAGGTAGGCGACCTCGAAGCCGGCCCGCCGGCGCGCGTCGCCCTCGGCCCGCAGGGCGCCCGCGTCGAGCACGTTGCCGTCGAGGTAGAGCGAGCCGCGCGTCTGCGTCGACGCCTCGATGCCGAGGTGACGGACGCGCTCGCCGAGGGCATCCAGCGCCAGCTTCGATCGGCGCCAGAGACGTTCGGCGCGCGTCACGCCGACGAGACGCGCCAGGTGCGTCATCGGCGTGTCGATCTCGTACTGCAGCAATGCGGTGGAGGCTGGCGTGGACCCGAGCACGGGTGGGCGGCGGTCGACGATGACGACGCGACGCCCGGCGTCGGCCAGGGATTCGGCGACCATCGCGCCACTGATGCCGGCACCGACGACGATGATGTCGGTGGACAGGTCGCGGGTGAGTGGGGCGTGCGGGACCGGCACGCCGCGGCGGTGGAACCAGACGGATCGCCCGGTTCGGAGATCGCGATGGCGGGTGACACTCATGGCGAGCGTTGTGACGCCGGTGGCGGCTCCGGCGTCACGACGGTCGGGCTGGCGTCAGCGTGGCGTGATGCCCAGCAGGCGAGCCATCGTCTCGCCGTAGATCTTGCGGCGGCTGGCCTCGGGCACCTTGTTGGCCTCGAGCATCGCCTCGTACTTCTCGAGCACGCTGCCCAGCGCCTCCGGCGATTCGTCGGTGCCGAACACCAGCTTCTCGAAGGCGTAGACGGCCGACGACGGGCTGTGCTCGGCCGGGCCGTCCCACCACAGGAAGTCGCGGAACACGGTCAGGTCGTGTTGCTTCTTCTGCAGCGTCGAGCCGGTGACATCGAAGTACAGGTTCGGCGACCAGCGCGCGGCCTCCGCAGCCTCGTCGTACCAGGGGTTGCCGAGATGCGCGCCCTGAATCTTCAGCGTCGGGAACGACCGCGCGATGGTGTGCAGGAACGAGGGCCGCATCCGCGCCATCGACGACTGCTCGGGCTGGCCGCTGCCGCTGCCCGAGACGATGCCGGTGTGGAAGAGCGCGAGGATGCCGAGCTCCTGCATGCGCGCGTAGAGCGGGAAGTAGCCGAAGTGGTCCCAGTTGTGCTTCGGCGTGTGCATCTTGATGCCCTTCACGCCGGCCTTCGCGAAGGTCTCGATGTGGGCCAGCGCCGCGGGGTGATCGACGTCGAGATGTCCGTACGGGATGATGACGTCCGGGTGCGCCTTCGCGGCCGCGACCACCGCATCGAGATGCTCGAGGCGGGTCAGCACGCAGGCCATCGCGTTGCGGGCGCGATACGTCTTCACCAGGGTCGGGATGTAGTCCGGCGTGGCGCGGAAGTGCTGGTGCGCGTCGATCACGAAGCGCTTCGGCACGGCCTGCTGCGCGGAGAGGGAGACCGGGCGCGCCGTGGTCAGCAGGACCGCGCCGAGCGTGGCGGCCCAGAGGGAGACGGTGACCGATCGTGTGAGTCGCATACGGAGGTCTCGGACGTGTTGCTGGGAGGGCCGGCTCGCCGAGCCGGCCGTCGGTTCGGGTCGCATCAGAGGCGTTCCGCGACGAGGCGGGCGAACTGCGAGCAGGACGTCCCGGTGTGTCCGGCCGTCATGAGGTCGGCGGTGCGGTAGCCCTCGCGGATGGTGCGCGCGAGCGCCGACTCGATGGCGCGGGCTTCCTCTTCGGCCTGCCAGCTGTGGCGGAAGACGAGCGCGAGGGAGCCGATCGCGCCCGCCGGGTTGGCGACGTCCCGGCCGGCCAGCGTCGGCGCCGAGCCGTGGACGGGCTCGTAGAGCGCCTGGCCGTCGCCGAGGCTGGCCGACGGCAGCAGGCCAAGCGACCCGCTGACGGCGCCGGCTTCGTCCGAGAGGATGTCGCCGAACAGGTTCTCGGTGAGCACGACGTCGTAGCGTGTCGGGTTGAGCGCCAGGTTCATCGCGAAGGCGTCGACGTACTGGTGCTCGAGCGCGACATCGGGGTAGTCGGCGGCCATCGCCGTCACCGTCTTGCGCCACAGCTGCGAGGTCTCGAGGACATTGGCCTTGTCCACCGAGAGCAGGCGCTTCGAGCGGGAGTGCGCCAGGCCGAACGCGACGCGCGCGACGCGCTGCACTTCGCCGACGCTGTACTTCATGGTGTTGAACGCCGACTGGCCGTCGGCAGCCATGCCGCGGGGTTCGCCGAAGTACAGGCCGCCGAGCAGCTCGCGCACGATGATCAGGTCGGTGCCGGCCGTGCGCTGCGGCTTGAAGGGCGTCGCGTCCTCGAGCCCTTCCCAGGCACGCGCGGGCCGCAGGTTCGCGTAGACCCCCATCGAGGACCGCAACGCCAGCAGGCCGGTCTCGATCTTCTGCTCGCGCGGCAGATGGTCGAAGGCCGGATCGCCGACGGCGCCGAGCAGTACCGGGTCGCCGGCGGTGCAGGCAGCCCGGGTGTCGTCGGGGTAGACCGGCAGACCGGCGCGCAACGCGGCGCCCCCGATGGTGCAGGTGCGAGTGTCGACCTGGTGGGAGAACTTGCGACAGACGGCCTGGAGGACGACCTCGGCGGCAGCGACGACCTCAGGGCCGATGCCATCGCCGGGTAGCAGCACGAGGGAGCGAGTCATGGGGAGATTCTGTACTGAATTCAGGCGGGTTTCACTGACATTCGGCATTCACAATGAAGCGCGGGGCGGGCAGGGTCGGATCTGCCGAAGTGAGAGCAATTCGGGCGGGCTTCGCTGACATTCAAGGTTCAGAATGCAGCGCGGGGCGGGCAGGGTCGGATCTGCGGGGCCAGAGCAATTCAGGCGGGCTTCGCTGACATTCAGAATTCAGAATGAAGGGAGGGGCGAACCGGGTCGCATCTGCCGGGGCCAGAGCCATTCAGGCGGGTTTCACTGACATTCAGAATTCAGAATGCAGCGCGGGGCGAACCGGGTCGGATCTGCCGAGCCAAGAGCCATTCAGGCGGGCTTCGCTGACATCAAGAATTCAGAATGAAGGGAGGGGCGAACAGGGTCGCATCTGCCGGGGCCAGAGCAATGCTGCGGATTGAGCCACATTGCCGGCATCACGCGCGGTATTCGCCACACCGGTACCGACCTGGGGAGCTCGAATTCAGCGTGGTGTACAGCCTTAACTCGGCGGCGTGGCGTTGCAGGCCCCGCGCTTCATTCCGAATGATGAATGTCAGCGGAGGGAGCCTGAATTCCTAGACCCCGTGCCCGTAGCCCACCGGCGTCGCGACGTGGGCGTTCTCGGCCTTCACCTGCGCGGCAATGGCCGCCAGGTCCTCGTCCGAGACGTGCTTCTGGGTGTCGGCCAGCGCGATCATCTGGCGATAGACCTGATCGAGCTCACGCTTGCTGAAGGCGTAGCCGAGCGCCTCGCACTTCTGCGCCACGGCATGGCGGCCCGAGTGCTTGCCGAGCACCAGCGTGGTCTTGGGCACGCCGACGCTGTCGGGCGACATGATCTCGTAGGTCCGGCGGTCCTTCAGCATCCCGTCCTGGTGGATGCCGGACTCGTGCGCGAACGCATTGCGCCCGACGATCGCCTTGTTGGCCTGCACGGCTTCGCCGGTCAGCTCAGTGAGCAGCTGACTGACGCCGAACAGTTCGCGCGGGTCGATGCGCGTGGTGAACGGTGCGCGATCGGCGCGCACCTTCGTGATCATCACGATCTCTTCGAGCGCGGCGTTGCCGGCACGCTCGCCGATGCCGTTGATGGTGCACTCCACCTGACGCGCACCGCCGTGCAGCGCCGAGATGCTGTTGGCGACGGCCAGCCCGAGGTCGTCGTGGCAGTGGGTGCTGAAGACGACGCGATCGCTGCCGCGGACGGCGGCGATGATCGTCTGGAAGTAGTCGTGGATCTCGTCGGGCGTCGAGTAGCCGACGGTGTCCGGCAGGTTGATCGTCGTGGCGCCGGCGTCGATGACCGCCTCGATGACCTGCGTCAGGAACGGGATGTCGCTGCGCGTGGCATCCTCGGCCGAGAACTGGACGTCATCGGTGAACTGCCGCGCCTGGGTGATGGCCTTGACGGCCGTCTCGAGGCACTGCTCGCGCGAGATGCGCAGCTTGCGCTCGAGGTGCAGGTCCGAGGTCGCGATGAAGGTGTGGATGCGTCCCTTGCGGGCGGGGGCGATGGCCTTGCCGGCGCATTCGATGTCGGCAGCGGTGCAGCGGGCGAGGGCGGCGATGATCGGGCCTTGCACGTCCTGCGCAATCCGCCGCACCGACTCGGCATCGTCGGCCGACGCGATCGGAAATCCGGCTTCGATGATGTCCACCCCGAGCGCCTCGAGGCGACGGGCGAGCGAGAGCTTCTCGGGCACGCGCAACGAGAAGCCCGGGGCTTGCTCCCCATCCCGGAGGGTCGTATCGAAGACGAGGACATCGTTCGGCATGTGGACAGGTCTCCTGCATGCCACATTCCTCGCATGGCCACCTGTTAGTCAAGGTTATAATCTTTCTGGAATTATAATCTGACGTGCGGCCCCGCTTCGCTGGCGGCCACAGGTGAATCCATGGATCTCGCTGAACTACAGGTGTTTCTGACCGTCGCCTCGGAGCGCAGCTTCTCGAAGGCGGCCGCGCGTCTGCATCGCACGCAGCCGGCGGTGAGCCAGGCGATCCGACGGCTGGAGGACCACCTCGGCGAGCGTCTGTTCGACCGCGCCGCCAAGGATGGCAAGCTGACCGAGGCTGGCCGGGTGCTGCTCGACTACGCCCAGCGCCTGATGCGCCTGGCCGAGGAGGCCGACAGCGCCGTGCGCGAGCTGCGGGACCTGCAGCGCGGTCGCGTGCTCGTGGGCGCCAACGAGGCCGCGGTCCACGTCGTGCTGCCGGTGGTCGAGCAGTTTCGCGCGGCCCACCCACGGGTGCAGGTCGACATCAGGCGCGTGCCCAGCCGCCAGATCGGCGTCGAAGTGCTCCAGCGCAGTCTCGACGTCGGCGTGCTGAGCTTTCCGCCGGCCGAGAAGGGCCTGGCGTCCGTGCTGATCGGCGACGACGAGCTCGTCATGCTGGCCTCGCCCGGGCACCCGCTGGCCGGCCGGACCCAGGTGACGATGGCCGAGTTCGGCCGCCAGAACGTCATCGCGCACAACGAGGCCTCACCGGCCCGCGAGCGCGTGCTCCGCCTCTTCGAGCAGCGTCACGAGCAGCTCAACATCACTCTCGCCCTGCCGAGCCTGGATGGCATCAAGCGCGCCGTGGAGATGGACCTGGGCGTGGCGCTGCTGCCCCGCCGGTGCGCCATCGCCGAGATCACGAGTGGTCGTCTGGCGGCCGTGCCGGTCGCGCAGGTTCGCCTGCCCCGCCACCTGCGGCTGGTCTATCCGGAACAGGCGCAGCTCTCGCACGCGGCCCTCGCGTTCATCGAGGTCGCGCGCAAGTTCGAGAAGGACGTCGCCAGGGACATCACACCGGTCGAGTAGGCTCAAGGCTCAGGGCTCAGGGGCCCCAGAAACTACAACCCGAACGTCTGCTGGTCCCAGCAGATCACCTGGCCGTCGCGGGCGTGGACGACGGTGATGCCGCCGTCCTGGGAGACGACGAACCCGAGTGTGCCGGGATGGGCGTGGCAGAGCCGGTACACGGACCGGTGCCGCGTCCCTACCCCGTCCACCATCTCCGGCGTCGTCTGGGTCGCCTCGAGGTCCACCGCGCGGCGGATCTGCGGCACGGCGTCGGCCACCGTGATCTCGCCGCCGAACCCGAGCAGCTCGAAGCGCCGGTTCATGACGACGGCGCCGTCCACGGCGGCCAGCGACGCCACCAGCTGCGCGAGTTCGACGACCGCCTCTTCGAGACGCCGAAGCTCGGCATCCTCGCGCTGCTGGTAGAACGCCCAGTCCACGTGCGCGATGCCGTGACGCGCCGCCTCGTCCTGCAAGGTGGCGACGATCGAGAGAATCAGGTGGCGGAACCGGCGGCGCGTGTCGTGGTCGGCGAAGCGGTACTTCAGCGTGACGCCGGGCACGACGAGGTCGCCCACATCGTCGGACGGCACGCTCAACAACGTGCCGCCATGACGTGCGCGGCGGATGGCGCCGAGCGCGCGGCGCATGAGGTGCTGCGCCACCGCACCCACGACGTCATCGCTCACCGTCGGGCGCGCCGCGGCAGCGAGGGCGTCGTCGACGCCACGCATCACCTCGGCCCGCACGGGGGCGAACAGCCGCGGCATCCACACCGACCGGAACACGTCATGGCCACTCTCGCGGAGGCGGCCGGCGTGCAGTTCGACCAGCGGCGTGGATCCGCGCGCAATCAGCACCTGGCCCGGCGACAGGACGTGCAACACGAGGGCGTCCGGCAGCGGTTCGTCGCCGTCGTGCCGCCCGCTCTGCAGCCGGCGCAGCCACTGCACGCCCGACGAGGCGAGCCCCCAGATGAACGGGGCGCCCTCCCCTTCGGCGTGCACGCCAATCAGGGTGCGCTCGAAGTCGGCGGCCGGGGCGAGCCGACGCAGTTCGTCATCGGAGAGCCGGCGCGAGGGGTCGAACTCGAGAATCTGGAGCTGCGCGGAGGCGGGCATGCAGGCCTGCAGGGCCGCCGGGGAGGCGACGAGCAGGCGGAAGCGCAGGGATCGCGCTTCCTCGTGCAGAAAGCTGGCGTGGTAGGCGGTCTCGATGATCTCGTGCAGGGCGCGCGGGGCGGGCAGGCGGACCACCGAGGGTCCGCCGTCGTTCCAGCGGCTGGTCAGCCGCGCCGAGACCTCGGGCGGATACGCACGCGCCACGATGCGTCAGAATCCGCTGACGTATGGCAGACGGGCCGCCGTCGCCTTGACGGCCGCCGCGTCCTCGAGCAGCAAGCCCGTGGCATCCCAGGCGCCGGTGACGAAGGCCTCGATGGCCGACGCTGGCGCCGAGACGGCGATGCGGCGGTCTCCCGCCTGCAGGGTGGTAGTCGTGAGGTCGAGGGTGGCTGTTGCGGTCGGGTCCGCTTCGGCCCTCGCCTGCAGCCATTCGAGGTCGTCGGCCGACGCGGTGACGCACGGCAGGCCGATGGCGATGCTGTTGCCGAAGAAGATCTCGGAGAACGACTCGCCGACGACCGCCGCGATGCCCCAGCGCTGCAGCGCCTGGGGCGCATGCTCGCGCGACGAGCCGCAGCCGAAATTGCGGTTGACCACCAGGATGCGGGCGCCGGCGTAGCGTTCCTGCGCGAAGGGATGCGGGTCGCCCTTCTCGGCACGCGAGGCGATGTCGTCCTCGAAGACGTGCTGCTCGAGGCCCTCGAAGGTGATCACGCGCAGGAATCGCGCCGGGATGATGCGATCGGTGTCGATGTCGAGACCACGCAGCGGAATCACCCGCCCTTCGACGCGTGCGATGCGGACGACGGCGCTCATGCGCGACCTCCCACGAGCGACGCGTCGATCGCGGCCGGCTCGAACTTGCGAATGTCCACGACCTGGCCGGCGACCGCCGCCGCCGCGACCATCGCCGGGCTCATGAGCAGCGTGCGGCCCGTCGGGCTGCCCTGCCGTCCCTTGAAGTTGCGATTGGACGACGAGGCACTGATCTCGCGGCCCTGCAGCTTGTCCGGGTTCATGCCGAGGCACATCGAACACCCCGAGCCGCGCCAGTCGAAGCCGGCGTCGATGAAGACTTCGTGCAGGCCCTCGGCTTCGGCCTGCGCACGCACCGCCTGGGATCCCGGGACGACCATCGCGCGGACGGACTTGGCGACCTTCTGCCCGCGCACGAAGCGGGCGGCCTCGCGCAGATCGGACAGCCGCGAGTTGGTGCACGAGCCGACGAACGCGACGTCGATCGGCGTGCCCTCGATGGCCTGGCCAGGCGCGAAGCCCATGAACTGCAGCGCCTCCTCGACCAGCGGCCGATCTTCGGCCGCCACCTCCCCCACCGTCGGCACACGCTCGTCGACACCCACCGACTGGCCGGGGTGCAACCCCCACGTGACGACCGGACTCAACGTGTCGGCCCGCAACTCGACATCGTCGTCGTAGCGCGCGTCGGCGTCGCTGGCGATCGAGCGCCACCAGCCCTTGGCACGGTCGAAGGCCTCGCCCTGGGGCGCAAACGGACGCCCCTCCATGTAGGCGAACGTCGTCTCGTCAGGATTCACGTACCCGACGCGCGCGCCACCCTCGATGGACATGTTGCACATGGTCATGCGCTCGTCCATCGACATCGCGTCGACGGCGGACCCGGCGTACTCGTAGGCGTAGCCGACGCCGCCCTTCACGCCGAGCACCTGGATGATCTTGAGGATCACGTCCTTGGCGTAGACGCCGCGCTGCAGCGCGCCCTCGACGCGGATGCGCCGCACCTTGAGCGGCTCCATGGCCAGGCACTGGCTCGCGAGCACGTCGCGCACCTGCGAGGTGCCGATGCCGAACGCGACGGCACCGAAGGCCCCGTGCGTGGACGTGTGGCTGTCGCCGCACGCAATCGTCATCCCCGGCTGGGTGAGCCCGAGTTCCGGGCCGATCACATGGACAATGCCCTGCCGACCCGTCGAGTGGTCGTAGAGCGGCACGCCGAAGTCGCGGCAGTTGCGCTCGAGCGCCGCGAGCATGGCCTCGGCCATCGTGTCCTGGAACGGCCGCGCGAGGCTGCCGGTCGGCACGATGTGATCGACGGTGGCGAAGGTGCGCTCCGGAAACCGCACCGGCCAGCCCCGCCGACGCAGGTCATCGAACGCCTGCGGCGTCGTCACCTCGTGCACCAGGTGCAGTCCGATGAAGAGTTGCGTCTGCCCCGTCGGGAGCGTCCGCACCGAATGCTGGTCCCAGACCTTTTGGAGAAGCGTGTGTCCCACGGCGGAAGTATAACGCCACGCGAGCGCAGCAAGGGGCCGAATAAGCCCTGCTAATGTCAACCGGGATGCAGGCGCCCTTCGCTGCCGCTCAGAGTTCAGGAATGAAGGGTGAGGAGTGGGATTCGGACGACAGGTCGCCTGACCTGTCGTGCCAGGAGCCCACGACCGACGCCAGCCGAGCGTTGCGAGGCTGGCGGAGGGAGTGGGATTCGAACCCACGGTACAGTTTCCCGTACGGCGGTTTTCAAGACCGCAGCCTTAAACCACTCGGCCATCCCTCCGCTCCCGAGTGTAGCCGACCGCGAGTTCGGGTCTCCACGCCGAATCGTCAGACTCGACGACGCCCGCGCGTCCTCTCGCCGACGACCATGGCCATCCCCGTCCGCGAGCGCTGGCTGCGCAGAGCCCTCCACGCCAGCCAGACCTGGGACGTCCTGATCGCGCTCACGGCACTGGTGGCGGGCACCACCGGCGTGGCGACGCTGGCCGAGTCGGGCCGCGCCGGCGCGGCGTGGATTGCCGGAAGCTGCGCGGTGCTGACCTGCGTCTTCACCATCACGCGCGCCGTGGTGGCCTGGACGAAGCAGGCCGGGCGCGAGTCGCTGCATGAACTGCGGGGCTGCCTGATGACCCTGCATGCCCTGCTGGTCGAGACCGACCGTCCCGGCGAGGTGGTGCGCACCGGGCTGCGCCTGACGGTGCACGTGCCGAGCGCCGACCATCGCGAACTCGTGCAGGTGCTCGACTATGTCGGCGACACCCGCGGGGGCCGCACGTCCGGCCGTCGCCTTCCCGTGCACTGCGGCATCGCGGGTCATGTCTATCGCACCGGCGACGCCTACCACGCGCAGCGCCAGGACGGCGACTACGAGGCCTACGTCCGCGACCTCGTCGAGCAGTGGGCGTACTCGGAGCCGCAGGCTCGCCGGGTCGACCCGGCGTCCATGAGCTGGATGGCCGTGCCCCTGGCCTCGGGGACCCGCATCGAGGGCATCCTGTACCTCGACGCGCGCGAGCCAGGCTTCTTCACCGAGTCCCGACAGGACCTGATTCTTCGCGCCGCAGTCGGCGTTGCGCGGTATGTGGCCGAGCGGTACGCTTGACGCCACACGAGGCCCGTCACGACGTGACCAGTACCGATCAGCCCAGCACTCGCCCACCTGCGGTCTCGAGCCGCCACACCGTGTCGCGCCTCGGCGCCCCGATCCGCCTCGAACGCCTCACCATCTCGCAGGCCGTGCGCGAGGCCATCGAACGACAGTTCCTCGAGCCCACATCCCTCGCCTCGCCTGCCCCCGACGACGACGGGCGTGCCACGCCCCTGCCGCGATGAGTCCCGTCGCGGTGACTGTCTATCAGGGCCTGGCGGGCGATCACAACACGCGCGCCATCGCCGGGGCCCGTGCGATCGGTGAGGCCCTCGAGGCGCGTTTCGGCATCGCGCCAACCGTCGTGGCGGAGGAGGCGCCCATCCTGAACACGCACTGGGATGTCGAACTGGACGCCGCGCGCGGCGAGCTGCGACTGCTGGCCGAGGCCGTGGAGGCCGCCGCGGCGGCGGGACGTCGGCCCGTCACCGCACTCACCCGCTGCGCCGCCGCCCTCGCCACGCTGCCCGTGATCGCTCGTCACCACCCACGCGCCTGCGTCGTGTGGTTCGACGCGCACGCCGACCTCAACACGCCGCTCACGACGCCGAGTGGATATCTCGGAGGGATGGCGCTGGCGGGTGCGGCCGGGCTGTGGCACGCAGGGCTGGGCACCGGCCACGATCTGTCGCACGTCGTCCTGGTCGGCACTCGCGACGTGGATCCCACGGAACAGCACGTGATCGACACCCACCACGTGCAGGTCGTCAAGGCAGACGCCAACGTCGTCGACGCGCTGCGCGAGGCCATCGACGGACGTCCGGTCTACGTGCACCTGGACTGCGACGTCCTCGATCCCGACCTCGTGCCCACCGACTACGTGGCCGACGACGGCCTGACGTTCGAGCAGTTGCGCGCCACGTGCGAGGCTCTCGCCGAGGGCGAGGTGGTGGGACTCGAGATCGCCGAGTTCGAGCACATGTGGCATGACGGCGGCACTCCCGTGTCGCCGGCCCCACTCATCGACGCCATCGAGCCGCTCCTTGCGCGACTCGAGCGGTCCTAGCCCCGCACGACCTTACGCGTCGTCGCGATCTGTCCCGCGTGACGGCTGGCGTGCTCCGCGGCGTGGAAGACGAGGCCGATGACCGTGGTCGGCAGGCGCGCGCGGCCGACGGCGCGCGCGGCCAGCCAGGTTGCGATGTCGAGCCCCCTCACCTCTTCGAGCGCGCGATCGATACCGGCCTGTGCGAGCGCGACCGTCTCGTCGGCCGTCGCCACAGGCAGGCCCGGCTCGGCTTCGGTCTTCAGCCACACCACTTGCGCCGGCGTGAGGGCGTCGCCGCGCGCATACGTGAGCAGACGATCGAGGCTGCCGGCGATGTGTCGCAGGTGGAAGCCGATGGAGCCGGCGCCACCCGGTTGCGCCCAGAGTTCCTCGGGCGTGAGGTCGGCGGCGTGCCGTTCGACCTCTTCACGCACCTGCAGCAGCGCATGGACGACGGGTTGCAGTTCGGCGGCGTAGCCCTCGACGGGGCCGCGCAGCCAGACTTCGGGAAGGTCGGGTGAGGTCATGGTGCAAGGCGCTCACGCAGCCAGGAGCCATCGGGCTGCAGGCGATAGGCGATGCGGTCGTGCAGGCGCGAGGCACGGCCCTGCCAGAACTCCCAGTAATCGGGCGCGAGGCGATAGCCTCCCCAGTGCGGAGGGCGCGGGGGATGCAGTCCGAGCGTGAGGCCGTACTCGGCCGCGCGGGCGACGATCGTGCCGCGGCCGGCAATGACCTGACTCTGCGGCGACGCCCACGCGCCGATGCGGCTGCCCAGCGGGCGCGTGACGTAGTAGGCGTCAGATTCCTCGGCCGACACCTTCTCCACGCGGCCCTCGATGCGGACGACGCGCTCCTGCTCCACCCAGTGGAACTGCAGGGCGGCGAATGGGTGCGCGGCGAGTTCGCGCCCCTTGCGGCTGTCGTAGTTGGTGTAGAAGACGATGCCGCGATCGTCGTAGTCCTTGATCAGGACCGGTCGGCACGAGGGGCGGCCATCGGCGCCGACCGTGGCGAGCGTCATCGCGTTGGGCTCGGGGATGCCGGCGGCCAGGGCCGCCGACAGCCAGTCGCGGAACTGCAGCAACGGCTCGCCGTGAACGTCGTGGTCCTCGAGGGTGCCGAGTTCGTAGTTCTTGCGCAGGTCCGGAAGGGGGGGATGCTCGCTCATGACGTCCCCCTGATCCTGCACCAGGTCGGCGCTGAGTGTTGGGCCGGCGAGTCCATCGCTACGAGAGAGGGGCCAGGTTGGCGGCCTCCTCCGGCGTGAACAGCCGCGATCGAGTCAGAAAACGCAGCTCCCGACCGTTCTCGAGCGAGAACATGCCGCCGCGGCCGGGGACGACGTCGATGATGAGGTGCGTGTGCTGCCAGTACTCGAACTGGGCACGGCTCATGTAGAACGGCGCCCCGGCGATGTCGCCGAGGCGCACGTCACTGTCGCCCACCATGAAGTCGGACTGCGGATAGCACATCGGCGAGGACCCGTCGCAGCAGCCACCGGACTGGTGGAACAGGAGCGCACCATGCTCGGCCTGCAGCGTGCGCACGAGCTCCTCGGCCGCGGCCGTCGCGGTGACGCGGGCCACAGGCATGGTCATCAGAAGAAGCCGAGTTTCTTCGGGCTGTAGCTCACGAGCAGGTTCTTGGTCTGCTGGTAGTGCGACAGCATCATCTTGTGGTTCTCGCGGCCGATGCCAGACGCCTTGTAGCCGCCGAACGCGGCGTGCGCCGGGTACGCGTGATAGCAGTTGGTCCAGACACGCCCCGCCTGGATGCCGCGGCCCATGCGGTAGCAGGTGTTGGCATCGCGGCTCCACACCCCGGCGCCCAGCCCGTACAGCGTGTCGTTGGCGATCGCGAGGGCGTCGTCATGGTCCTTGAACGTGGTGACCGAGACCACGGGCCCGAAGATCTCCTCCTGGAAGACCCGCATCTTGTTGTGGCCGCGGAAGACCGTCGGCTGCATGTAGAACCCGCCGGCGAGTTCACCGGGCTGCTCCTTGCGGGCGCCCCCGATCAGTACCTCGGCCCCCTCCTGCTTGCCGATGTCGATGTAGCTGAGGATCTTCTCGAGCTGTTCACTCGACGCCTGCGCGCCGACCATGGTCGTCGGATCGAGCGGACTGCCCTGCGTGATGGCGGCGACGCGCTTCAGCGCGCGCTCCATGAAGCGGTCGTAGATCGACTCCTGGATCAGGGCCCGGCTCGGACACGTGCAGACCTCACCCTGGTTCAACGCGAACAGCACGAAGCCCTCGATCGCCTTGTCGAAGAAGTCGTCGTCTGCGGCCAGGACGTCGGCGAAGAACAGGTTCGGCGACTTGCCGCCGAGTTCGAGCGTGACCGGGATGATGTTCTGGCTGGCGTACTGCATGATCAGCCGGCCCGTCGTGGTCTCGCCGGTGAACGCGATCTTGGCGATGCGCGGGCTCGACGCCAGGGGCTTGCCCGCTTCCAGGCCGAAGCCGTTGACGATGTTGAGGACGCCGGGCGGGAGAAGGTCGGCCACCAGTTCGGCCCAGACGAGGATGCTGGCCGGGGTCTGCTCCGCCGGTTTCAGCACCACGCAGTTGCCGGCGGCGAGGGCCGGCGCCAGCTTCCACGTGGCCATCAGCAGCGGGAAGTTCCACGGGATGATCTGGCCGACCACGCCGAGCGGTTCGAGGAACTGGTACGACACCGTGTCGGCATCGAGCTCGCCCATCGTGCCCTCCTGGGCACGGATGACGCCGGCGAAGTAGCGGAAGTGATCGATGGCGAGCGGAAGGTCGGCGGCCGTCGTCTCGCGAATCGGCTTGCCGTTGTCCCAGGTCTCGGCGAGGGCGAGCTGGGGGAGGGCGTCCTCCATGCGCTGGGCGATCTTGTTGAGGATGATCGCCCGCTCGGTCACGCTGGTGCGGCCCCAGGCGGCGCGGGCCGCGTGCGCCGCGTCGAGCGCGAGCTCGATGTCGTCCTTGTCGCTCCGCGGCACCTCGCACAGCGGCTTGCCCGTGATCGGCGAGACGTTCTCGAAGTAGCGCCCGTTGATCGGGTCGACCCACCGGCCGCCGATGAAGTTGCCGTAGCGGGCCTTGTACGGGTGCGCCGCGAGCGCAGGGTGTTGTTGTGGCGTGATCGTGGACATGCGGCCTCCTGGGTGTCGCCCATGCCGTTCTGGTCAGACCCGGACGGACCGCAGGGACCTCGCCCCAGGTGGAGCGCGCCAGGTGGTTCGGGACCGAGAGGACAGGCGGATCCCCCCGAGTATCCAGCGGGCGCCCACGCGCATCCACTCGCCACGCATCACCACATGCAGATGACCCGGTGCCTGCCGGCTCGGCGAGCCGGCCCTCCCATCCCCGCCGCCGTTCCGGCGGGCGGCTGGGCCGTGTCGCCTACCCGATGCGCGTCACGCCGCCCATGTAGGGCACCAGCACCTCGGGGATGCGGATGCTGCCATCCGCCTCCTGGTAGTTCTCCATGATCGCGATCAGCGTGCGGCCGACCGCGAGGCCGGACCCGTTCAGCGTGTGCGCATGCGTCAGCTTGCCGCCGCCCGCGGGGCGGTACCGGATGCCGGCCCGGCGCGCCTGGAAGGCCTCCGTGTTGCTGCAGGACGAGATCTCGCGATAGGAGCCCTGGGCCGGGAGCCACACCTCGATGTCGTACGTCTTGGCCGAGGCGAACCCCATGTCCCCGGTGCACAGCAGCATCGTCCGGTGCGGCAGCTCGAGGAGTTGCAGCACCTTCTCGGCGCAGGCGGTCAGGCGCTCGAGTTCGTCGAACGACTGGTCGGGGGCCGCGAACGTCATCAGCTCCACCTTGGCGAACTGATGCTGTCGGATGAGGCCGCGGACGTCGGCGCCGTAGCTGCCCGCCTCACTCCGGAAGCAGGGCGTGTACGCGGTGTAGCGGCGCGGCAGGTCGGCGGCCTCGAGCGTTTCCTCGCGGTGCAGGTTGGTCAGCGGCACCTCGGCCGTGGGGATCAGGAACAGGTCCCACTCCCCCGCGATCTTGAACAGGTCCTGTTCGAACTTCGGCAGGTTGCCCGTGCCTTCGAGCGCGGTGTGGTTGACCAGGTACGGCGGCTCCACCTCGGTGTAGCCGTGTTCGCGGGTGTGGAGGTCGAGCATGAAGCTGATGAGGGCGCGGGACAGGCGGGCGCCCTCCTTCATCAGCACGGCGAACCTGGCGCCGGACATGCGCGCGGCGCGTTCGAAGTCGATGATGCCGAGCGCCGGGCCGAGGTCCCAGTGCGCCCTGGGCTCGAACGTGAACGTGCGTGGCGTGCCCCATCGCCTGACCTCGACGTTGTCGTCCGCGCTGCGCCCCTCGGGCACGCTGGCGTGCGGTGTATTGGGCAGCGCCATCAAGAGCGGGGTACGCTCGTCCTCCAACTCGGCGAGCTGGGCATCGAGCGCCTTGATCTCGTCGGCCCGCTGCTTGCTCTCCGCCAGCAGCGCGGTGGCGTCCTCGCCGGCCCGCTTCGCCCTGGCGACCTGCTCGCCGAGGCGATTGCGATCCGCCTTGAGCCCTTCGACGCGTGGCAGCAGATCGCGCCGCAGGCGGTCGAGGTCCTGCAGGCGGTCGAGCACGGCGTCGGCGCCGGGACCTCGCGTCTGGAGGCGGCGGCGGGTCTCGTCGAAGGCATCCCTCAGTTGGGCGGTGTCGAGCATGCTGGCGCTCATTGTACGGATTCCGCGCGACCACGGGCACGCGTGGTGCCGCGGCATCGTGGCTGGAAGGCCCTGTGCTACCGTGCAGGCGCGCTCCTGCGCGGGAAAGGGCTCTGCGTGACACTCAGCGTCAGAACAGCCGTGTTTCCGGCGGCAGGCCTTGGCACCCGGTTCCTGCCGGCCACCAAGACGATGCCGAAGGAGATGCTGCCGCTCGTCGACAAACCGATCATCCAGTACGCCGTGGAAGAGGCCGTGGCGGCCGGCATCGACCAGATCGTCATGGTCACCGCGCGCGGCAAGACGGCGATGATCGACCACTTCGACATCGACGTCGAGCTCGAGACCTTCCTCGAGGAGCGCGGCAAGCTCGATCAGCTCGCGGCCGTCCGGCACGTGTCGTCGCTGGCCCGGATCGGCGCCGTGCGGCAGGGCCCGCCCCTCGGTCTGGGTCACGCCGTCTGCATCACCCGCGACCTCGTCGGCGACCAGCCCTTCGCCGTGGTGCTGGCCGACGACGTCATCGATGCCGACCCGCCGGCGATTCGCCAGCTCATCGACGTCTTCGATCGGGTGCAGGGCCCGGTGGTCGCCGTCGAGCGGGTGCCGCTGGATCAGATCAGCCGGTATGGCGTCGTGCGCGCCGAGCCGCTCGGCGATGGCGTCCATCGCATCACCGACCTGGTCGAGAAGCCGTCGCGCGATCAGGCGCCGTCCGACCTCGCGATCATGGGCCGCTACGTCCTCACGCCCGACATCTTCGCGGTACTGGCCGGCGTGCGCGAGGACCGCACCGGCGAGATCCAGCTCACCAGCGGACTGCGGGAACTGCTCCGCCAACGTCCCCTCTATGCGTACGAGGTGCGTGGCACCCGGCACGACACGGGCACGATGCTGGGCTTCCTGAAGGCGTCGATGTACTTCGCGATGCAGCGCGGCGAACTGCGGGAGCCGCTCGGCGCATATCTGCGGACGCTGCTCGGCGAGGATCCGGCGCGATACCGCTGACGAGGCGCGGCAGGTTGGACCGCCGCGCCTGTCGACCTACGACGAGGGGGTCGTCGTCTTGGTGGCCGTGTCCGCCTTGGCGCCACCGTCACCCGAGCTGCTGCTCCCGCTGGCCGAGTCGCCCGACTTCTCGCTCTTGTCGCCGGAGCCCTCGCTCTTGCTCGATCCGGCCGCCGTGCCGCTCTTCTTGGCGTAGTCGGTGATGTACCAGCCCGACCCCTTGAACTGGATCGCTGGTGACGAGAACAGCTTGTGCACCGAGCCCTGGCACTTGGGGCACTCGGTGATGGGGCTGTCGGAGAACTTCTGGATCACCTCGAAGCGGTGGCCGCAGTTGTCACATTCGTACTCGTAGAGTGGCATCGGGTCTGACTCTCACACGTGGATCGCGTTGACAGGGATGGCTCGACTCAGGCCAGGACGACGCCGTCGTTGGCCTCGCCGAGCATCTGCTGGCGGAGGACGTTGAACGGCAGCAGGCCCTGCCCGAGGAAATCGTCGTGGAAGCGACGCAGGTCGAACCCGGCGCCCTGGTGGGCCTCGACGTCCTTGCGCAGCTTGAGCAGCATCAGCTTGCCCAGGGCGTAGATCACGTAGCCCGGGTCGAACGCGCCACGCTCGGCCTCGCGGCGGGCACTGCCCTCTTCGAGCATCGCCTCCTCGCGGAAGAACCGCACGCCCTGCTCGACCGACAGGTCCTCGGCATGCAGGCGCAGGCCGACGACGAGGCGGCAGAGACGGACCAGCGTCTCGGCCAGTTGCCCGAGTTCGATGACCGGATCCTTCTTCGCGAAGCCCTGCTCCACCACGACGTGCTCGGCGTAGTGGGCCCATCCCTCGAGCACCGACACCGGGGCCACGACCATGGCCTTGCGCCACGGGGAGGCGACCTTGCGCAGGTGCTCGAAGTGGAGGAAGTGCCCGGGCAGCGCCTCGTGCATCGAGATCGACCAGAGCACGGCGTCGTTCATGTCGCGCAGGTGCTCGTCCTGACGCTCCTGCGGCCAGTTCTGATCGACGTCGGTGATGTAGTAGAACGAGCGCTGCGGGCGCGCCTCGAGGGGGCCGGGCGCCCAGAGGCTGGCAAACGTCCAGCGATAGAACGGCGGCGTCGGCGCGATCACGAGCGCGTCGGCGTCCGGGACCGTGACGATGCCGGAGTCGCGCAGGAAGGTGTACAGCGAGGCGCACTGCTCGCGAACCCGCGTGACCAGGCCCCCGGGCTCGACGTGCGTGGCCTTCACCTTCGCCCACACCTGATCGGCCGCGCCCTTGCCCACCTTGCCGGCCACTGCGGCGAACCGCTCGCGCGTCGCCGAGAGTTCGCGCTCGGCGATGCGGAGCAGCGCGTCGGTGTCGAGCGTCACGCCGTCCTCGAGCTTCAGCTTCTGCTCGATCTTGTCCTTGCCGATGCGGAAGGTGGCCTTGGCCCGCGGCGCCTGCTCCTCCTCGAGGTCGCGCACATAGCGCTCGATCGCGTCCCGCGCCATCGTCGTCGCATCGTCCAGATCGGCGAGGAGGGAGAGGTCGTCGACCTCGCGCAGGGCGCGGGGCAGATCGCGGTTCAGGAAGCTGACCACGCCGCGCAGGGTCTCGGCCGCGGTCTTGATGAAGATGCCGGCCGGTTCCCGGACGTTGGTGCGGGCGGCGTCGAGGACGCCCGTGACCTGGCGCAGCTTGGAGAGCAGGCGACGCGCCCGTTCGGGTGCCGGGGCATAGGTGAAGATGGCCTGCGCGGCCAGGCTGGTGGCGATCGTGTCGGCGTAGAGCTGCGGGTCGCGTTCCCAGGTGCGGATGACCTCGAGCTCGTGCAGACGCGCCTGGGCATTGGCCATCAGCGCCGAGTGATCGGCGCGGTCGGCGGCCGGGATGGCGTCCGACGACATCGAGGCCAGACGACGGGCGAAGCCGTTCAGGTCGCGGATCTGACGATCGATCGCGGCCCGGCTGAAGTCCTCGAGCAGGTCGTCGTGGACGTGCACGCCGTCGAAGGTGGCCGCAGTCGGTTGCACCTCGTGGCGCCAGGCCAGGTAGTCAGCCGCAAAGTGCGGAAGTGTCTCAGCAGATCGCATGCGCTCGCACGGACAGGGTGGTTGGCCGAAGGGCCGGCGCGGCCCAATCTCCCAATGTACAATACCTTCCGTGTTCCCCCGGCCGGCGCCTGGACGTTTGTACGTCGTGGCGACCCCCATCGGCAACCTGGAGGACATCACGGTGCGCGCGCTGCGGGTCCTGCGCGAGGTGCGCGTGATTGCCGCCGAGGATACGCGTCGGACGTCCCGCCTGCTCGCGCACGCCGGAATCGAGACGCCCATGGTGAGCCTCCACGCCCACAACGAGGTGGCTCGCCTGCCAGCCCTGCTGGAGCGCCTCAGAGCCGGCGAGCCCGTCGCGCTCGTGACCGACGCAGGCACGCCCCTCCTGTCCGACCCCGGTGATCATCTGATTCGTGCGGCCCTGGACGAGGGCATCGCCGTGGAGCCGGTGCCCGGCGCCAGCGCGGTGCTGGCGGCCCTGACGATGAGCGGTGTGCCGTCGAGCCAGTTCACGTTTTTAGGGTTTCCGCCTGTAAAGATGGGGCCGCGTCGGCGCTGGTGCGAGGAAGCCGCCGCGTACCGACATCCCGTGGTCTTCTTCGAAGCCCCCCATCGCATCCGTCAGACGCTCGAAGTCCTGCTGGAGTCGACGGGCCCGACGCGACGAGTCGCCGTCTGTCGCGAGATTACGAAGAAGCACGAGGAACTGATCCGAGGGCCGCTCGCCGAGGTGGTCGCCCACGGGGCGGTCGTAGACCCCGTGGGCGAGTTCACGTGTGTCATCGAGGTGCCTGATGTCGCTGACGCGACCATGCAGGTCGGAGAAACTGACCTGGTCAGTGAATTCGACCGAATAACCGAAAATGGCACCTTCGAACGGCGAGCGGCGATGAGCGAAGTGGCCAGACGGTTCCACGTGCGCACCCGGGATGTGTTCGACGCCCTCGAACGACGCAAGCAGAGCGCGGAGCCGTCGTGACCGAGGCCCCTTCGCTGCACGTCGTCATCCTGGCCGGGGGTCGAGGCCTCCGGATGGGCACGCGCACCCCCAAGGTGCTGCTGCCCCTGGCGGGTCGCCCCCTCCTCGAGTGGGTCTTCCGCTCGGTCGCCTCCCTGGCACCAGATCGAACGAGCGCGATTCTAGGTTATTCGGCAAATTCTGTCACGACCCTCATCGGCGGCCGTGATGTTCGCGTGCTGACCAAGGCGCCGCTCCTCGGCCCGGTCCATGCCCTGACCGCCCTCGCCGAAGACCCGGACTTCGCCAGCCAGGACGATGGGACGGTGCTGGTGTTCCCGGCGGACGTCCCCATGCTCGGGGCCGAGACGCTGAGGGCGCTGCTGGCCCACCGCGCCCAGGCGACGTCCGTCCTCACGGTCGTGGCCGCCGTTGCCGACCGGCCGTACGGCCTGATGCGGGTGCTGCGCAGCGACGGCGGGGACGTGGTCGGCCTCATCTCCGAGAAGGAGGCCTCCAAGCCCCAGCGCGCCATCCGGGAGTGCACGAGCGGGGTCTTCGCCTGCACGCCCGCCGCCCTGCGTGAGGGGCTGGCGGCGTTTTCGTGGGACAACGTCGAGCGCGAGCGGTCGCTCGGCGAGTTCGTGGCCGCCCTTCGACGACTCGGCCACGAGATCGACACCATCACCGCGAAGGTGCCGCACGAGGTCCGCGGCATCAACAGCCAGACCGAACTGGCCGAGGCCAGCGCCATCATGCGACAAGCCAAGTGCGAGGAACTGATGTCTGCCGGGGTCACCATCATCGACCCGGCGACGACCTACGTCGGCCCGGATGTCGAGGTGGGCCACGACACGGTGCTGCACCCCAACGTCTACCTCGAAGGCCGCACCCGCATCGGCGCAGCCTGCGAGATTCACGCCGGCTGCCGCCTCGTCGACGCCACGCTCGAGGACCACGTCGTGGTGCTCAACTACTGCGTCATCACCGACTCGCACGTGCACGCCCAGGCCCAGCTCGGCCCGTTCGCGCACATCCGCCCGGGCAGTGTGGTCGGCGAGGATGCCCGCATCGGCAACTTCGTCGAGCTGAAGAAGACACGTCTCGGCCGCAAGTCCAAGGCGAGCCACCTGACGTATCTGGGCGACGCCACGATTGGTGAGGACGTCAACGTCGGTGCCGGTGTGATCACCTGCAACTACGACGGGACGCACAAGCACCAGACCGTCATCGGCGACGGCGCCTTCATCGGCAGTGACTCGCAGCTGGTGGCGCCGGTGACCGTCGGTCGCGGCGCGTTCGTGGCGGCCGGCTCGTCGATCACGAAGGACGTCCCGGACGAAGGCCTCGGCATCGCCCGAAGCCGCCAGGAGAACAAGGACGGCTGGGCCCGGAAACGACGCGCGGGAGAGTAGGGAAGGGATCACGCCATGTGCGGCATCATCGGATACGTCGGCCATCAGGATGTCGTCCCGGTCGTGCTCGACGGCCTCCGTCGCCTCGAGTACCGCGGCTACGACTCGGCCGGCATCGCCGTCGTCGGCCCCGACGGGATCGACGTCCGGCGCAGCGCCGGCAAGTTGTCCAACCTCGAAGCCGTCCTGCGCGACCGCCCGCTCACCGGCGCCTACGGCATCGGCCACACCCGCTGGGCCACCCACGGCCGACCGACCGAAGAGAACGCGCATCCCCACCGCGACCAGAGCGGACGCGTGGTGCTCGTCCACAACGGCATCATCGAGAACTACCTCGAGCTCAAGCGCGAGTTGCAGGGCCGCGGCATCACCTTCCGCACCGAGACCGACACCGAGGTGGTGGCGCATCTCGTGGGTCTGGAGCTGGGCGACGACGGCCTGCATGCCGCGGTGACGCGAGCCCTGACGCGTCTGCGCGGGCTGTTTGCGCTCGTGGTCGTCTCCTCCGCCGATCCCGGCACCATCGTCGCGGTCAGGAACGGTCCGCCGGTGGTCGTCGGGCTCGGCGACCAGGAGTACTTCGTCGCGTCAGACATTCCCGCCATCCTTGCCCACACCAGGGATGTGGTGTTTCTCGAAGATGGGCAGGTCGCCGTGCTGCGGGCCGACGGCGTGCAGTTCTTCGACGCGGCGGGGCAGTCCGTGGCGCGCCACGCGCAGCGCATCACGTGGGACCCGGTCATGGCCGAGAAGGCCGGGTACAAGCACTTCATGCTCAAGGAGATCTTCGAGCAGCCGTGGGCGATCAAGGAGACGCTGGTCGGACGGCTGTCGATGGAGCAGGGCGACGTCCATCTGCCGGAGATCAATCTCGATTCGGCGACGCTGGCCGGCCTGTCGCGCGTCGTGCTGCTCGCGTGCGGGACCTCGTGGCATGCGGCGCTGGTGGGGAAGTTCCTGATCGAGCAGTTGGCGCGCGTGCCCGTGGAGGTGGACTACGGCTCCGAGTATCGCTATCGGCAGCCGATCGCCTCGTCCTCGGATCTCGTGGTGGTGATCACGCAGTCGGGCGAGACCGCCGACACCCTGGCGGCGCTGCGCGAGGCGCGTCGGCACGGCGCTCGCAGCCTCGCCATCTGCAATGTCGTCGGCAGCATGGCCACGCGCGAGGCCGAAGGCACCATCCAGACGCATGCCGGTCCGGAGATCGGCGTGGCGTCGACCAAGGCCTTCACCACGCAGTTGGTCGCGCTCGTGCTGCTCGCGCTGCGCCTGGCACGCGCGCGCGGCGCGATGACGGCCGATCAGGTGCGTCCCGTGCTGCAGGCGCTCACCGAACTGCCGCGGCACGTCGAGCAGGTGCTGTCGTGCGCGCCGTACGTCGAGGACATCGCGCGGCGTTTCTATCAGTGCTCGGACTTCCTGTTCCTCGGCCGTGGCGTCCACTACCCGATTGCCCTCGAAGGGGCGCTCAAGCTGAAGGAGATCTCGTACATCCACGCCGAGGGCTACCCGGCCGGGGAGATGAAGCACGGGCCCATCGCGCTCATCGACGAGAAGCTGCCCGTGGTGGCCCTCGCCCCCCGCGATCACGTCTTCGAGAAGATGCTGGGCAACGTGCAGGAGGTCAAGGCACGCGGCGGGTCGGTCATCGCCATCACCGAGGAAGGCGAGCCGCACCTGTGGTCGCTGCTCGACCCGCAGCGGGATGCCAGACTCGTGCTGCCGCCCGTGCATCCGCTGATGTCTCCCATCACCATGACCGTGCCGCTGCAGTTGCTGGCGTACCACGTCGCCATTCGTCGCGGCTGCGACGTCGACCAACCGCGCAACCTGGCGAAGAGCGTGACGGTGGAGTAGGCGAAGGGTCGGCCTTCGGCATTCGGCCGTCGGCCGTCGGGGGAGCGTTGCCCACCGACACTCAGGAGTCGTGGTCACCGACGAAGGCGTGGGGGGCCTGCCTTGTTCGCACGGGCCTCAAGGGACCGGATCAGC
>LNFM01003439.1_pt1 | contig 31158 bp, 29 predicted proteins | sample 596031 | NCBI WGS metagenome assembly LNFM01 (sample SAMN04254537, study PRJNA301005) | activated carbon metagenome | isolation source: dual media filters at the Ann Arbor, Michigan drinking water treatment plant | place: USA: Ann Arbor
TAGGAGCCGACCATCTTGACCACGAACGAGCCGGCGATGCCCTGCACGGCGTAGCCGCCGGCCTTGCCGCGCCATTCGCCGGAGCCGATATAGGTCTGGATGTCGTCCTCGCTGAGCCGCTTGAAGCGGACGCGGGTCTCGATCAGGCGCTGGCGGAACGCCGCCTTCGGCGTCACCACGCAGATCGCGGTATAGACGCGGTGGTTGCGCCCGGACAACATCCGCAGGCATTGCGCGGCCTCGTCGACCAGATTGGCCTTGGGCAGGATGCGGCGGCCGACCGCGACCACGGTGTCGGCAGCGAGGATGAAGGCGCCGCGCAGCTCGTCGTCGAGCTGCACCGATTTCAGCGCCGCGTCGGCCTTGGCGCGCGCCAGGCGGTTGGCGCAGGCGCGCGGCAGCTCGCCCCGCCGCGGGGTCTCGTCGACATCGGCCGGCCGCAGCGCGTCGGGCTCGATGCCGGCCTGATTGAGCAGGCTGAGCCGTCGCGGCGAACCGGAAGCAAGAACGAGTTTGGGTCGGCCAAGCATGCGGGATGGGTCAGGAGATCGGGGGATTCGGGCGGCGGCGCGCGCGGAACCTATCGGAAGGGGCACCATTCCACAACCGGGGAACAAGTGGTTGTTGGCGCTCACGATCTCCGTCGTCGCCCAAGGCGTGCCAATTTTTCTGTGTCATAAGACCCTCATGGTTCGAGACGCCCGCTTCTCGCGGGCTCCTCAGGATGAGGTCGAGCGATTCTGACGTCGCAGGACTACCCGCTCGCCGCGCCGGCATTGGAAAAGCGGCGGCGGATGCGGATCGAGAGGCCGTCGCAGACCTCGCGATAGGCCTGCAGCTTCTGGGCGCGGTTGCCTTCCATCGCGGAGGGATCCGGCGTCGGCCAGTATTCGACCTCGGCGGCGAGCGTGCGCGTCAGTTCCAGCGCCTTGTGATGGGCCTCCGGCGACAGCGTGATGATGAGATCGAAATTGAGCCCTTCCCAATCGTCGAGTTCCTCGAACGTGGTCGGCTTGTGGCCTGATATATCCTGGCCGAGTTCGGCCATGACGGCGACCGCGAACGGATCGAGCTCGCCTTTCCTGACGCCGGCGGACTTCACGTAGAGCGACTGCGGGAACATCTGCTGCAACAGGCGCTCAGCCATCGGCGAACGGACGCTGTTCAGCCCGCATGCGAACAGCACGGCCTGCGGCTGGCGCGGGCGCGGCGCATCCATGCGGTTACGCTTCTCCCATTGGAGGCCGCAGCTTGTCGCCGACGCGCTTTGCCGTGTGCGCTGGGGTCGGGGTCATAACATCTTGTTGACGCATGACCTGATCCGAAAACCGCTTCGCACTTTTCGCTGGCGCGGCCCTGCGGGTCGGGGTCATGGCTTCTCTTTGACGGATGACCTGATCCGAAAACCGCTTCGCACTTTGCGCTGGCGCGGCCCTGCGGGTCGGGGTCATGGCTTCTCTTTGACGCATGACCTGATCCGAAAACCGCTTCGCACTTTTCGGGGTCATCCGTCCTGCCCCTTCCAGTGCAGCACGCAGATCAGCGTGAACAGCCGGCGCGCGGTTTCGAAATCGATTCGCACCTTGCCGCTCAGCCGTTCCTGCAGCGTGCGCGAGCCCTCGTCATGGATGCCGCGGCGGCCCATGTCGATCGCCTCGATCTTGTCGGGCGTGGCGGTGCGGATCGCCTGGTAGTAGCTGTCGCAGATCATGAAATAGTCCTTCACCACCCGCCGGAACGGCGTCAGCGACAGCAGATGCGCCACCACAGGCGCGCCGTCCTCGCGGCGGATGTCGAACACCAGCCGGTTGCCTGTTATCGCGAGGTGGAGCGTGAACGGCCCGGTCGCCTCGGCTTCGGGCGCGAACACGTTCTGCTCGATCAGGTCGTAGATCGCGATCGCGCGCTCGTGCTCGATGTCGGGACCGGAGCGGCCGATCGATTCCTCGTCGAGCGTCACCGCGACGATGCGGTTGTCCCGGTCCGGATCTGGTGGCGGCTTGCTCATGGCAGGTTGAGACGCATTCCGACCGAGCGCGCATGGGCGTCGAGGCCTTCGGCCTTGCCGAGGGTCATCGCCGCCGGCCCCAGCGCGCGCAACTGCTCCGGCCCGCACTTCAAGATCGAGGTCCGCTTCATGAAGTCGAGCACGCCGAGGCCCGAGGAGAACCGCGCCGAGCGCGCGGTCGGCAAAACATGATTCGAGCCGCCGACATAATCGCCGATCGCCTCCGGCGTATGCGCGCCGAGGAAGATCGCGCCGGCATTGCGGATCTTCATCGACAGCGCTTCGGCCTCCGCGGTCATGATCTCGACATGCTCGGCCGCGATCGCATTCGCAAGCTCGACCACCTGCTCGATCCGGCCGACCAGGATGATGGCGCCGAAATCGTCCCACGAGGCCCGCGCGATGTGCGCGCGCGGCAGCGTCGCAAGCTGGGATTCGACCGCGCGCGAGACCTCGTCGGCGAGCCTTTCGCTGTCGGTGATCAGGATCGACTGCGCGCTGGTGTCATGCTCGGCCTGCGCCAAGAGGTCGGCGGCGATCCAGCCGGCATTGCCGCTATCGTCGGCGATCACAAGCACCTCGGAGGGGCCGGCGATCATGTCGATGCCGACCTGGCCGAACACCTGCCGCTTGGCGGCGGCGACATAGGCGTTGCCGGGGCCGACGATCTTGGCGACCGGCGCGATCGTGGCGGTGCCGTAGGCCAGCGCCGCCACCGCCTGCGCGCCGCCGACGCGGTAGATCTCGGAGACGCCGGCCAGTTGTGCCGCGGCCAGCACCAAGGGATTGAGCCGGCCGTCCGGCGCCGGCACCACCATCACCAGCCGCGGGACGCCTGCGACCCGCGCCGGCACCGCGTTCATCAAGACCGAGGACGGATAGGCCGCGGTGCCGCCGGGCACGTACAGCCCGACCGCGTCGATCGCGCTCCAGCGCCAGCCAAGCTCGACGCCGAGCGCGTCGGTGAAGCGCTCGTCCTTCGGCAGTTGGCGGCGGTGGAACGCCTCGATGCGGTCGCGGGCGAATGTCAGCGCGTCGAGCGTGGCGGGGTCGCTGGCCTGGACCGCGGCGTCGAGCTCGGCCGCGGTCACCCGCAAGGCCCCGGCTTCGATCTCGAGCCGGTCGAATTTCCGCGTCGCCTCGATCAGCGCGACGTCGCCGCGCGCGGCCACGTCATCGACGATGGCGCGGGTGGCGCGCTCGACATCGGCGGCAACCTCGCGTTTGGCGGCGAGGAAGGCCGCGAACCGCTGGTCGAAATCGGCACTGCGTCTGTCCAGGCGAACGGGCATGGGGGCTTTCTGTGGACGGAATCGAAGCCCATGCTCAATGGCGCGGCGGCCCGGGGCCGTCAACCCTTCAAGGCCGTCATCCCTTGGCCGCCGTCATTCCGGGGCGATGCGCCAGCATCGAACCCGGAATCTCGAGATTCCGGGTTCGCGCTGCGCGCGCCCCGGAATGACGCAACATTTTCACCCCTCCGGCCCCGAGGGCGCGATGGCGAGATCGTCGGTTTCGAGGCCGCCGGCGCCGAGATCGGTCAGCGCGCATTCCAGGCATTCGACGTCGAGCCGCAGCGCCCCGCCATGGCTGAACAGCAGCAGCGCGCGGCCGCCCGGGGCTTCATCGGGATGGAATTCGATTCCGACCAGTTCCAGCACCGCGTCAGGCCGGTCCATCTCGATGTCGCGCGACTTGCAGGCCAGCACCCGGTCAAAGCGCAGCGCCGCAGTGGCGCGCCGCGGCGCTGCGCCGCCCGACAGCGTCTGTTCCCAGTCGAGCCTCTGCATGCCGACCACCAGCCGGTTCTCGCGCTGGCGCCAGACGATGTCGGCGGCCCGCACCCGGGCGTCCTGGACATGGGCTGATATCACCGCCAGATCGTCGGCATCGAGCGCGATCAGTCTCAGCAGTTCAGGCTCGGGCATTTCCGGTAAATCCTTCGCTCGCTCCCTCGCGTTTGGCCGGCCGGTCACGCCGGGCGGAACCGCCGCCAGACGCCTGTGATCATAATGACGAAAAACACCAGCGCGATCCCTTGCGACACCGCGAACACCGGCGCCGAGAACGGGTTGCCCGGCGCCAGCGCGGTCAATGCGGGTATTTTGAGGAAGCCCTGGATCACCAGCACGAAGACGTTGAGATACAGCGACAGCAGCGCGGTCATCACGTAGATCCAGCGACAGGCGCCCGACAGCTTCATTGCGTAGAGCGCGAGGCAGCCGATCGCCAGCAGCAGCGACAGAATGCCGATCATGTGCGACGGCAGCAATTTGTCGGACAACAGCGGCGGAATCACAAGACCTGTGGCGCTGGTCAGAATGGTGAACAACAGAAAGATCGCGGTGAGCCCCGGCATCCGGTTGGAGCCCAGCATTCCGAACATCACGACCAGCCCGGCGGCGATGGCGATCAGGCTGATGATGACGTGGACCGTCGTGAAGGTGGCCAAACTCATGCCGAGAACCACGACGCGCCCCCTTCGCTGGAAACCCGTCGGAAGTTACGCCGGCGCGCCAGGATTTTCCACAACCATCGCCTGCGGCGGCGACAAGGCAGGCAGGCCACCCGCGTATCAACGAAAAACATGATGCACGAAATCTGTGCAAGGCGGACAAACGGCGGCGACGCTATCTGGATTTTCCCTGACCGCTACCGGTTTGGCTTTTCTTGGTGCGCGTCATCAGCGCCGGCCTCGGCGCTTTCGGAAGGTGCGGCGTTTTTGTCGCGCGCGCGTGCCTGCGACTTTCGCCGCTTGAGATTTTCGCGCAGCGCCGATTTCAGCCGGTTCCGTCTTGAATCGTTCACATCGGCGCCGGCTTTTTCCGCGCCCTTGCCCTGATCGCCCTGCATCGCCCGTCCGTCCAGTTGTCCTGATGCGCCGGTATCGACCGGCGACCGACCCATTGAAACCGGTTCGCCAACAGCTTGCGCCAGTTTTCCGCCATTTTGAACCGTTCCCGGCCACCCCGCATGCTTGCGCCAGCGGGGGCCTTGTGGCAAGAACCGCCGCCTGTAGCGGCCGTTCGGGCCGATTCCCGCGGGGTCAGCGGGCATGCTGCCGTAGCTCAGTGGTAGAGCACTCCATTGGTAATGGAGAGGTCGACAGTTCAATCCTGTCTGGCAGCACCAGTCCGCTCAACTCGTCCATTGCGCCGGGCTCGTCGAGCGGTCCCTCACGCCGCCAGCGCGACCTGGCGAAACGCCCGCAGCAGCGGGCCTTCCAGCTTTCCCTCCATGCCGCAGAGGATGTCGTAGGCGGCCTGCCGCGACATTGGCGACCGGTAGGGCCTGGACTCGATCAGGGCGGAGAAGATGTCGGAGATCGTCAGCAATCGGACCGGATCGGAAATCTGCGACGCCCTCAGCCCGTCCGGGTAGCCGGAACCGTCGAGATATTCGTGGTGGTGGCGGACGCCGTCGAGCAACTCCGCGCCAACGTCCGGCAGGTCCGTCAGCAGCTCATATCCGATCACGGGATGACGCTTCATGATTTCTTCCTCAAGCGGCTCGAGGCGTCCCGGCTTGTCGAGGATCGACAGCGGGATGCGCGCCTTGCCGATGTCGTGCAGGGTTGCCGCCATTCCGAGCCGCGCGACGTCGGCGCCGGTGAATCCGACATTGATCCCGAAGCCGACCGCGACCCCGGTCACCAGCAGGCAATGCTGGAACGTGCCTTCGTGATAGCGGCGCACCTCGTCGAGCCACGCCGCAAGGCCGTCCCGCTCGACGCGCTTGATGATCAACGACGTGGCGCGCTCGGCGTCGGCCAGATTGACCGGCTTGCCGCCGCGCACGTTGGCGAACATCGAAGCGAAGGCCGCCGCCCCCGCGTCCATCTCGGTGGTGGGATCGGCAATGTCCGCCTGCGCAGCCGCTTCCGCCTTTTCGATCTGCGCGATCCTGGGGACGGCTTCCTTCGCGCGCGCGATGACTGCGGTCGCTCCCAGCGCGTAGGCTTGCGCCACCAGCGACCGGACGAGGTTGTGAACGACGAACAGCTTTTCGGGAATGCGTCCCAGTTGCTTTAGAATGAGCCTGGTCTGGTCCACGCGCGCCGACCGCCGCAGATCCACGTCGACCATCAGCACGCCGTGCGCGGTGACCTCGGGGTCGCGGCCGCCGAGCAGCCAGGGAATGACGCGGTGCTGCGGCTCGAAGATCGCGCGGATGGCCGGCAGTTTCGTCGGTTCGTCGGTGACAAAATGCAGCAGCATTTGAAATTTCCAGAGGCTACAGGCTCGATCGGCGGCCTTGCACCTCGAGCCCGAACCGGCGGCGACCTCGCCGGCAGTCCCGCAGCCGAACGCACGCCTTGCCGTTGCATCGATCGCCTTGATGCGGGTGAAATGGTCGTCCTTCATGGCTAAGGTGCCGTTAAACTTCCGCCCCGTGGAACTACGGTCCTGTGCCGAGGGTGGACCGTATCTCGCCTGATCGGCGAAGAACCGGGAGACAGGGTGATGGATGGAAAATACTCGCGCCGGCAATTCGGCAAGCTTGCGGGGCTTTCGGCGCTCGGAATAGCGGCGACGCCGGCCAAAGCCGCGGCGCAGCCGGCCGCCGAACGCCACGCCCCGGCGAGCTTTCCGGACGGCTTCGTCTGGGGCACCGCCACCTCGGCCTACCAGATCGAGGGCGCCGTCAACGAGGACGGCCGCGGCCGCTCGATCTGGGACACGTTCGCGCACACCCCGGGCAAGATCGAGGACCGCACCACCGGCGACCGGGCCAACGAACACTACCACCGCTACAGGCAGGACATCGGCCTGATCCGCGACCTCGGCGTCAAGGCTTACCGGTTTTCGATCGCATGGCCGCGGGTGTTTCCGGAAGGCGCCGGCGCACCGAACGCCCGCGGCCTCGACTTCTACGACCGCCTGGTCGATGAACTTCTCAGGCACGGCATCGCGCCGTATGCAACGCTGTACCATTGGGACTTGCCGCAGGCGCTCGAGGACCGGTTCGGCGGCTGGCGGTCCAGCGAAACCTCGCGGGCGTTCGCAGATTATGCCGGCCATGTGGCCGCGCGCCTCTGCGACCGCGTCACATCGATCTTCACGATCAACGAAGCCGGGCGGTTCGTGGATTTCGGCTACGGTTGGGGCATCGACGCGCCCGGCCTGAAACTGCCGAGGGCGGAGGTCAACCAGGCCCGCCACCACGTCGCCCTCGCCCATGGCCTCGCGGTGCAGGCGATCCGCGCCAACGGGCGCGCCGGCACCAGGGCCGGACCGGCCGAGAACATCGCGGCCTGCGTGCCGGCGTTCGACACGGCGGAAAATGTGCGCGCGGCCGAGATGGCGACGCGCGAGCTGAACGCCGGCTTCCTCGGCGTCATCCTGGAGGGGAAATACACCGACGGATTCCTGCAATACGCCGGCAAGGACGCGCCGAAATTCACCGCCGCCGAACTGAAGATCATTTCCTCGGCCAATGATTTCGTCGGCCTTAACATCTACGCGCCGCAATTCTACATCGTCGCCTCCGACAAGGCGCCGGGCTGGCGCATGCTGCCGTTTCCCGCCTCATTCCCGCACATGAACTCCGAATGGTTGAAAGTCGGGCCCGAGGCGATCTACTGGGCGCCCCGGCTGGCGGCGAAGGTCTGGAACATCGACACGATCTACATCAGCGAAAACGGCACCTCGGCCGAAGACAAGCTCCATGCCGACGGCCAGGTCTACGACCTCGATCGCATCATGTATCTGCGCAACTATCTTCGGCAGCTGCAGCGCGCGACGTCGGAGGGCGTGCCGGTCCGCGGCTATTTCCTGTGGAGCCTGATGGACAATTTCGAATGGATCTTCGGCTTCGAAAAGCGCTTTGGGCTCTACCATGTCGACTTCGAGACGCAGCGCCGGACGCCGAAACTCAGCGCCGCGTTCTATCGCGACGTCGTGGCGCGCAACGCGATCGGCGCCTGAATGCCGACCGGCCTCCTCAATCTCGCGCAGCCTGCCGCAGGATTCCGGCGACCGGCGGCGTGGCGGGCTGCCCGTCGATCGCCCCAGTCGCGGCGGATTCCTGGCCGAGCTTGCGGGTTGACTCGTGATTGACGAAAACGGCTGCGGCCGCGGCCATCAGCACCACATAGAGCGCGAACACGCCGCCGACCCATCTCCAGTAGATCTGGCGGTGTTCGGGAGTGAGACTTTCGATTAACCGGCGCATGGTTGTCTCCTCAGAGAATGAATGCGCCTGCGTATTAGCGCTCGCGGTACGCGGGGTGTGTGACGTGCTTCACACATGCCGATTGGAAAGGTGAACCCGTGACCGGCCCGGAACTGAAGAAACTTCGCGAACATCTCGGGGAGGCGATCGGCCAGCCCTTGTCGGTAGCCGACATGGCCAAACTCTGCGGGCTGCCGCCGGAAGACGGCGCCGACACCGTCCGCAAATGGGAGGTCACCGGACCGAAGGGGCCGGTGGCGGAATTGCTGCGCATCCTGGCGATGGCCAGCGACCGCTATCCCATCCTCGACATGTTCGACGTGTTTGATCGCCACGACGTCCCGGCAAAGGAGCGGCCGGCACGACGACAGGCCTTTCGCGAACAGATGCGCAGCGACGTGCGAAGCCGCATCGGCTAGGAAAGGCGCGCCCGAGGGCGGCGGGAATTAAGCTCTTCTTCAGCTTTCATTAGGCCTTCGTTAAGCAAGAAAACCATTTTGCTGCCAATGGGTTGGGTTGTAATTCGCTGTCGCATTCCAGTGACAGCATTTTAGACAAAAGCTGGCTAGATGCGCGGCGATGGACGGCGCCCGCGCGCGGCGTCGCCGAACGCTTTTGGAGACCTCGGACAATGAAGAAGCTTCTGTTTACGCTCGTGACCGTGAGCGCCCTCGGCGCGGCCGGACCTGCGCTTGGCGCCGACTTCGGCGCGCGCCCTTACGGCAAGGCGCCCGCCTACGCCGCCCCGCTATACAACTGGACCGGCTTCTACTTCGGCGGCCATGTCGGCGGCGCCTTCAGCGGCAGCGACAATTTCAGTGGTCAGGTCCTGAGCGATTACAGCGCCCGCGTGCTCGGCGGCGTGCAGGCCGGCGCCGACTGGCAGTTCGCGCCGAACTTTGTCGTCGGCGTCGAGGGCCAGTACAGCTGGCTCGGCAATGGCGGCCTCAACGCGGCTTTCCCCGGCGGCCTCGTCTACCACAGCGATCAGCGCGGCCTCGGTTCGATCACCGGCCGCGTCGGCTACACCTGGGGTCCGGGTCTGCTGTATGTGAAGGGCGGCTACGCCTATTCCGACAACCGCGACACCCTGACCTTTGGCGGCGTCCCGGTCGCCTTCACGCTGGTTGGCAACCATCGCCACGGCTACACCGTCGGGGCCGGCGTCGAATACATGTTCGCCCAGAACTGGTCGGCCAAGGCGGAGTATCAATACTATGATTTCGGCAGCGCGCGTTTCACGGCGCCGGCCGCCCTGGTACCGTTCGGCAGCTTCCGCCATGACGAGCACACGGTGAAACTCGGCGTCAACTATCGCTTCAATTTCGCCGGTCCCGCCGGCGCGCGCTACTGATCGTTCAACGCGGGCGTCCGGAGGGCCGGCATTCAGGCCTTCCGGTTCCGCCTTCGGTCTCCGATCTGCAAGTACAGCGAGCAAAACCGCGCGCTCGCGCGTGAAAAACGAAAAAAGCTAAACTTTTTTAACCAGGTATCTCGATACTGCCGCACCCAAGGTAGCAAGGGGCGGCGGACACATGGCATTACCATCCACACCATCCAGCGCAGGCAAACCATCCTCCAGGGGCCTCGGCCTTCCGCGGTTTGGCGTCAGCGGCAGCCTGTTCGTTGCCTTCGCGGTCATCGCCGGCATGGCGATCCTGATCAGCGCCGGCGCGGCGCTGATGCTGGGGCGGCTTGGCGGGACCATGGTCGATCTGAGCGGACAGGACATTCCGCGGCTCGCCGCCAGCCTGCAACTCTCCGCCCAGAGCGCCAGCCTCGCCAGCCAAGGGCCGGCGCTGCTGGCCTCGCGCAGCGAGGAGGCGCTCAACGAACGCTCCAGGAGAATGAAGGAAACCCAGACGGTCGCGCTGCGGAAACTCGGCGAGATCGCCGAACTCGGCGCCGACAAGACGGTCGTCGCGGCCCTCGCCGACACCGTCAAGAACATCGATGACATGATCAAGAGCCTGGGCTCGGCAGCGCGCGAGCGGCTCGAAGCCGCCGCCCAACACGAGAAGCTTTACGACGCCGTGCGCACGGCCCAGCGGCGCTTTGTCGCCGCCGCAGGCCCGGCGGCGACCGACGCCCAGACCGAACTCCAAAGTATCTACGCCGCCCCTCGCTTCTCCCAGGACGATGCCAGCACGGCGCACCGCGCGGCCGACCGGCTCGGCGACATCGCCGCCAGCGGCAATCTTCTGGCGTTCGACATGATAGCAGCCCTTTCGGCCAACAACAGCGACACGCTTGAAGCCATCGCGAAGGAATTCCGCGTCGCGCAAGCGCGCGTGAAGTCGAATCTTGATGCGCTGCCAAAGACGACCGCGATGAACGCCGTTCGCAACGAAAGCCTGGGCTTGCTGCAGCTCGGCGAGGGCAAGACCGGCGTCTTCAAGGTCCGCCAGCAGGAACTGGACGCGGACGATTACGGCCAGACCATTCTGGAGGAAACCCGCAAGCTCAATGTCGGGCTTGGCATCAGCGTGCAGCAACTGGTCGACGGCGTGCAGAAGGATACCGACGCCGCGACCTTGCAGGCGCGCCAGGAGATTTCGTTCGCGACCATGGCCATGCTCGGGCTCGGCGTGCTGACGCTGGTCGGCTCGATCCTGTTCGTCTGGCTCTATGTCGGCCGCAACGTCCTGCGCCGGATCGGCAGCCTTCAGCGTTCGATGCAGCTGTTGTCCAGCGGCGATCTCGAAGCGGAAGTCTACCAGAGCCACCAGCAGGATGAGATCGCGGCGATGGCAAACTCGCTGCATGTGTTCCGCGAGAGCATGATCCGGGGTCGCGCGCTATCCGCCGACCAGGACCAGGACCGCGTCGCCAAGGCCGAGCGCGCCTCACGCATGGAAGCGCAAATCGTCGATTTCGAGGCCACCGTTCGCGCCGCGCTCGACAGCCTGCAGGCGGCTGCCGGCTCGATGCAATCGACCGCACAGAGCATGTCGGCGACCGCCGATCAATCCAGCGCCATGGTAAGCGCCGTGGCGTCCGCCGCCGAGGAGACTTCGGTCAACGTGCAGACCGTGTCGTCCGGCACCGAGCAATTGTCTTCCTCGATCGAGAAGATCGGCCGCCAGGCCGTCACCTCGGCGGAAATTGCCCGCAAGGCGGTCGAAGAAGCCGGGGCGACCGACGTCACCATGCAGGGGCTCGCGGACAATGCCGGCCGCATCAGCGTGGTGGTCGACCTCATTCAAAACATCGCCTCGCAGACCAACCTGCTGGCGCTGAACGCCACCATAGAAGCCGCGCGCGCCGGCGAGGCCGGCCGCGGCTTCGCCGTGGTTGCTTCCGAGGTGAAGAGCCTCGCCAACCAAACCGCGAAAGCCACCGACGAGATCCGCCAGCAGATCGTCAGCATGCAGACGGTGACGACGACGGCGGTTACCGCGATCCGGAACATCAGCGATACGATCGGCGAGATCAACGAAGTCAGCACCGCGATCGCGGCCGCGGTCGAGGAGCAGGGGGCGGCGACGCGCGACATCGCGCGCAACATCCAGCATGCCGCCGGCGGCACCAGCCAGGTCTCCAGCAACATCATCGGCGTTTCCACCGCCTCGACGGAGGCCGGCGCCGCCGCCAGCAAGGTGCTGACCGCATCCGGTGCGCTGCGCCGGGAAGCCGACGTGCTGCGCGCGGAGATCGACGCGTTCCTGTCGAATATCCGGGCGGCATGATCGTGGCTTGGCCGGAGCCAAAAAGCTCTAGCGCCGCGCCGCCGCTACCGCTAAGTCGGTAGTATGCATTCCAAGACCGACATGGTTCAGTCCTCCGCAGAGGCGCTGCGATACCCCTGGGAAAATCACCCCGGCCCCGATCAGGTGGTCGAGGTGATGCCGGGGGTGTTGTGGATCCGGCTAAAGCTGCCTTTCCGGCTCAATCACGTGAACATCTACCTGCTGGCCGACGGCGACGGCTGGGCCATGGTCGATTCCGGCTTCGGCAACGAGGAAACCATCGCAGCCTGGACCTTGCTGTTCGAGGGTCCGCTCCGGCACGTCAAGGTGACCCGGCTGATCGTCACCCACTCGCATCCCGACCATGTCGGGCTCGCCGGCTGGATCGTCGAACGCTTCGACTGCCCGCTGCAGATGTCGCAGGTCGAATACCTGCAATCGGTCTATCACCAGAACCGCGGCACCGAGGAGCGGCGCAATGCCCAGCGGCTGTTCTTCCGCCGTCACGGCATGGACGAAGGCCTGACCGACAAATTGCTCGGCCGCGGCCAGGATTACCTGAAGCGGGTCTCGGTGCTGCCGCCTTCCTATCGCCGCATCGCGCATGGCGACGAGGTCGTGATCGGCGCGCGGCGCTTCAAGGTGATCACCGGCGGCGGACACGCGCTCGACCAGGTGATGCTGTATTGCGCCGCCGACAAGCTGTTCCTGTCGGCGGACCAGGTGCTGAGCAAGATTTCGCCCAATGTCAGCGTCTGGGCGGTCGAGCCGGACCAGAACTCGCTCGGGGAATACCTGGCCTCGCTGGCGAGCCTCACCACCACGCTGCCCTACGACGTGATGGTGCTGCCGGGCCATGGCGTACCGTTCTACGGCCTCAAGACCCGCATCAAGCAGCTCGCCGACCACCACGAGGACCGCTGCCGGCTGATCGCGGAAGCCTGCCGGGAAACCGCGCAGACCTCGCGGGAGCTGGTGCCGGTCGTGTTCAACAAATATCCGCTGGACGTGCACCAGATGGGCTTTGCGTCCGGGGAGCTGATCGCCCACGTCAACTATATGCTCAACGAAGGCCGCCTTACTGCGGAAGTGAGCGACGGGGTGCTGCGGTTCCGGACCACCTGACCGCCGCCAGCGCCGCCGCCGGGGGTTTCCAAGTGACGAAATACCGGCCTGGACGGCATCTAGCGCCTTGATCCGGATCAATTTTCGTCCGGACTAAGTAGCAACCCGGAGCCGAGCCCCAATGCGGGATTTCGCGTAGACATCAAAGCTGGAAAGGTTCTAGAAAGGTGAACGTCGTTCCCGGTTCCGTTCCAGGTCCTTGTGATGGATTACAGCCAATTCTTCAGCGCCGCGCTCACCCGCCTGCATGACGAGCGGCGCTACCGGGTTTTCGCCGACCTCGAGCGGATCGCCGGCCGCTTCCCGCACGCGGTCTGGCACGCGCCGCAAGGCCCACGCAACGTCGTGATCTGGTGCTCCAATGATTACCTCGGCATGGGCCAGCATCCCAAGGTGGTCGGCGCCATGGTCGAGACCGCGACGCGGGTTGGCACCGGCGCCGGCGGCACCCGCAACATCGCCGGCACCCATCACCCGCTAGTCCAGCTCGAGCAGGAACTGGCGGACCTGCACGGCAAGCAGGCCGCGCTGCTGTTCACCTCGGGCTACGTCTCGAACCAGACCGGCATCTCGACCATTGCCAAGCTGATCCCGAACTGCCTGATCCTGTCGGACGCGCTGAACCACAATTCGATGATCGAAGGCGTTCGCCAGGCCGGCTGCGAGCGGCAGATCTTCCGTCACAACGACATGGCGCACCTTGAACAGCTGCTGGTGGCGGCGGGCCCCGACCGTCCGAAGCTGATCGCCTGCGAAAGCCTCTATTCAATGGACGGCGACGTCGCGCCGCTTTCGACAATCTGCGATCTCGCCGAGAAATACGGCGCCCTGACCTATGTCGATGAGGTCCATGCGGTCGGCATGTACGGACCGCGCGGCGGCGGCATCGCCGAGCGCGACGGCGTCATGCACCGCATCGACGTACTCGAAGGCACCCTCGCCAAGGCGTTCGGCTGCCTCGGCGGCTATATCGCCGGCAACGCCGACATGATCGATGCGGTCCGCTCCTATGCGCCGGGCTTCATCTTCACCACGGCGCTGCCGCCGGCGATCTGCTCGGCCGCGACCGCCGCGATCCGCCACCTCAAGACCTCGACCTGGGAGCGCGAGCGCCACCAGGACCGCGCCGCCAGGGTCAAGGCGATCCTCAACGCCACCGGGCTGCCGGTGATGTCGAGCGAGACCCACATCGTTCCGCTGTTCGTCGGCGACCCCGAGAAATGCAAGCAGGCGTGCGACCTGCTGCTGGAGCAGCACGGCATCTACATCCAGCCGATCAACTATCCGACGGTGGCCAAAGGCACCGAGCGGCTGCGGATCACGCCCTCGCCCTACCACGATGACGGCCTGATCGACGGATTGGCGGAGGCGCTGCTGCAGGTCTGGGAGCAACTCGGCCTGCCGCTGAAGCAGAAATCGCTGGCGGCCGAGTAACCCTGTCCGCGCAAATCCGGAGAAACCGGGCGGATAGCGCGGTGCGCCGGCCGCCCTATGCGCCTATAGTCGGCTTTCCCGAGATCCCCGCCGCGAAGGGAGAGAGGCAGCAATGCTGCACGATTGGGGCGTGATCGCCGCCGCGTTCGCCTATATCGGACTGCTGTTCGTCGTCGCCAGCTACGGCGACCGGCTGTCGCCGAGCCAGCGCGGCCGCGCCAGCATGCTGATCTATCCGCTGTCGCTGGCGATCTACTGCACCTCGTGGACCTTCTTCGGCTCGGTCGGCTTCGCCACCCGCACCAGCTTCGATTTCCTCGCGATCTACCTCGGCCCGATCCTGATGATCGGGCTTTGCACGCCGCTGCTGCGGCGCGTGATCCAGCTGGCGAAGTCACAGAACATCACCTCGATCGCGGACTTCATCGCCGCGCGTTACGGCAAGAGCCAGGCGGTCGCCGCCACCGTGGCGGTCATCGCGATCGTCGGATCGGTGCCCTATATCGCGCTCCAGCTCAAGGCGATGGCGTCGTCGCTGGAGACGATCCTCAGCGAGGACAAGCTGTTCCCCTCGATTCCGCTGATCGGCGACATTGCGCTGGTGGTAACGCTGGCGATGGCGGTGTTCGCGGTCTTGTTCGGCACCCGCCAGACCGACGCCACCGAACATCAGCACGGGCTGATGCTGGCGATCGCCACCGAATCCATCGTCAAGCTGGTGGCCTTTCTCGCCGCCGGCGCCTTCGTCACCTTCTGGATGTTCACGCCGGTCGAGCTGATCGAACGCGCCATGCAATCGCCGGAAGCGATGCGGGCGATCAGTCATGTACCCTCGATCGGCAATTTCCTCACCATGACGCTGCTGTCGTTTTGCGCGATCATGCTGCTGCCGCGGCAGTTTCACGTCAGCGTCGTCGAAAATTCCAGCCTCGATGAGGTCAAGCGCGCGCGCTGGCTGTTTCCGCTCTACCTCGTCGCCATCAACCTGTTCGTGATTCCGATCGCGCTTGCCGGCCTCGTCACCTTCCCGTTCGGCGCGGTCGACAGCGACATGTACGTCCTGGCATTGCCGATTGCGGCAAATGCGCCGCTGCTCTCCATCGTCGTGTTCGTCGGCGGCCTGTCGGCCGCGACCGCGATGGTGATCGTGGAGTGCGTGGCACTTTCCATCATGGTCTCCAACGACATCGTCATGCCGCTGGTGCTGAAGCGAACACGCGCGGCACGCGCGGGCAGCAAGGATTTCGGCCACTTCCTGCTTACGATCCGGCGGCTTGCGATCTTCGCCATCATGGTCATGGCGTACCTGTACTATCGCGCACTCGGCAGCACCCAGCTGGCGGCGATCGGCCTGCTGTCGTTCGCCGCGCTGGCGCAACTGGCCCCGGCGTTCGTCGGCGGCCTGTTCTGGCGCAAGGCAACCGCACGGGGCGCCATCGGCGGCATGCTGGTCGGCGTCGCGGTATGGGCCTATACGCTGTTCCTGCCGAGCTTCCTGGATGGCAACCCCGCCGGCCTGCTGTTGCTGCAGAACGGACCATTCGGCATCGAGGCGCTGCGTCCGCGGGCGTTGCTGGGCGCCGACCTGCCGCCGCTGATGCACGGGGTGCTGTGGTCGCTCTCGCTCAACATTCTGACCTACATCGCGATGTCGATCGCGCGCCAGCCGTCGTCGATCGAGCGGCTGCAGGCCGACCTGTTCGTGCCCAACACGCTGACGCCGATCACCCCGACCTTCCGGCGCTGGCGCACCACGGTCACGGTGCAGGACATCCAGAGCACGGTGATACAATATCTCGGCCCCGACCGCGCGCGCGTTGCTTTCGAGGCCTTTGCCGCCAACCATCCCGGCAATCTCGATCCGGCGGCGCCGGCCGATTTCGAGTTGCTGCAACACGCCGAACGCCTGATCGCTTCCTCGATCGGGGCGGCCTCCTCGCGGGTCGTCATGTCGCTGTTGCTGCGCAAGCGCACCGTCTCGGCCAAGGCCGCGCTGAAATTGCTCGACGATTCCCATGCCGCGCTGCACTTCAACCGCGAGATCCTGCAAACCGCGCTGAACCACGTCCGCCAGGGCATCGCGGTGTTCGATGCCGATTTGCAGCTGATCTGCTCGAACGCCCAGTTCGGTGAAATCCTGGCGCTGCCGCCACACCTGGTACAGCTCGGAATCCCGTTGCGTGAGATTCTCGAATTCATGGGCGATGTCAGCCGATCGGGCTTCGGCGACCCCGCCACGTTGCTGCAGCGGCGGCTCGAGGCCTACACCAGAGAGGGCGAACCCTATCTGGAGCGCCTGCCCGACCGCCATCTGGTGATAGAGGTTCGCTCCAACCGGATGCCGGGCGGCGGCTTCGTCATCACCTTCTCCGACGTCACGCCGAGCTTCGAGGCGGCCGAAGCGCTGGAACGCGCCAATGCGACGCTGGAGAAGCGCGTGCGCGACCGCACCGAGGAGCTGACCCGCCTGAATTCCGAACTGGCGCTCGCCAAGAGCACGGCCGAAGACGCCAACATCTCGAAAACCCGGTTCCTGGCCGCCGCCAGCCACGACATCCTGCAGCCGCTGAACGCGGCACGGCTCTATGTGACGAGCCTCGTCGAGCGGCAGAATGGCGGCGAAGACTCAAGGCTGGTCGAAAACGTCGACGAATCGCTGGAGGCGATCGAGGAAATTCTCGGCGCGCTGCTGGACATTTCGCGGCTGGATGCGGGGGCGATGACGACCTCCATCACCAGCTTCAAGATGGCCGACCTGATGCGCTCGCTGGAGATCGAATTCGCGCCGATCGCCCGCGCCAAGGGGCTGGAGCTGACCTTCGTTCCCTGCTCGCTGCCGGTGCAGTCCGATCGCGCGCTGCTCAGGCGGCTGTTGCAGAACCTCATCTCCAACGCCATCAAATATACCCCGCGCGGGCGCGTGCTGGTCGGCTGCCGCCGCCGCGGACAATCGCTGCGGATCAGCGTCTACGATACCGGCGTCGGCATTCCGGTGACCAAGCGCGGCGAGATATTCAAGGAATTCCACCGACTCGAACAGGGCGCGCGGATCGCGCGCGGCCTCGGCCTTGGCCTGTCGATCGTCGAGCGGCTGGCGCGCGTCCTCAACCACAGCATCGCCCTCGACGCCAATGCCGGCGGCGGCTCGGCGTTTTCGGTGTCGGTGCCGGTCGCCGCGGCGATCAATTATACCGCCGCGGTCACCACCGCAACGCCGCTTCCCAGGGCGCCGATGAGCGGCGCCCTGATCGTTTGCATCGAGAACGATCCGGCGATCCTTGACGGCATGAAGACATTGCTGACCGGCTGGGATGCCGAGGTGATCGCCGTGGCTGACCCCGAGGCCGCGATCGCGGCGATCGAAACCTGCGGCGGCAGCGTGACCGGACTCCTGGTCGACTATCATCTCGACCGCGGCAACGGCATCGCCGCGATTCGCGACATCCGCCGCCGCATCGGTGAAGCCACCCCCGCGATCCTGATCACGGCGGACCGCAGCCCCCACGTGCAGGCGGCGGCGCGCGAGGAAAAAATCGCGATCCTCAACAAGCCGGTGAAGCCGGCATCGCTCCGCGCCCTGCTCGGTCAGTGGCGGGCGCAGCAGATGGTGGCGGCGGCGGAGTAGGGGGCTGTCATTCCGGGGCGATGCGTCAGCATCGAACTATAAGGCGCCCCCTTGCGCCCCTGAGAATCTCGAGGTTCCCCGGTGCAAGGGCGCATCTGAGGTTCGCTTCGCGCCCCGGAACGACGTGTCCTTGTCACCCCGTCGTTGCTCCCTGCCGCCAGTTGCCGCCGGCGATTTTCGCGGCGGCGATCACCGCCTGGGTTCGGCTTTCGACGCCGAGCTTCTGCAGGATCGCCGAAACATGCGCCTTGATGGTCGCTTCCGACACGCCAAGCTCATAGGCGATCTGCTTGTTCAGCAGCCCCTCGGACAGCATCATGAGCACCCGCACCTGCTGCGGCGTCAGCGTCACCAGACGATCTCGCAGCCGCATCATCTCGGGATCGTCCGCCGACGAGAGGTCAGTGTCGGGCGGCACCCAGACGTCGCCCTCCATCACCTTGATGATGGCCTCACGCAGCGTCTCGATCCCGAAGCGCTTGGGGATGAAACCGGAGGCGCCGAAATCGAGCGAGCGCCGGATCGTGCCGGCATCGTCGCTCGCGGATACGATCACGACAGGAATAGCCGGATACTGCGCGCGGAGATAAATCAGGCCGGAGAAGCCTGATATCCCCGGCATGGCGAGATCAAGCAGGATCAGGTCGACGTCGGCCTCCCGCTCCAGCAACGCGGTGAGATCGTCGAACGACCCGGCCTCGCTGACCACAGCCCCACTCACGACACTGACAACCGCCTGCCGCAAGGCGTCGCGAAACAACGGGTGGTCGTCGGCGATGACAAGGTGAGTGTTGGTGGCGGCTGTCATTTGCTCTTTTTGCGACGTTGCAGCAGCGCATAGCGGGACGCGGCCCGCCCGGGGAGTCTAATTGTCCCCCGCCGGAGGGCTGCATGCAAGGCGCAAATATTGCCCCGCACAGAAGCGGTTAACCCACTCCTTGTGCGTCGCACAATGATGCGCCAGGCAACGCAAGCGCGCCTCAATCCTTGAACAGGACGTCGCGGACCAACGCGTCGATGGATGCCACCGCTTCGAGCGCCGACCGCAACCGATCCCGGTCGTAGGCTGACAGCCGCTTCACCGAGACGGCATTGGAAGGCGGGGTGCCATGGGCAATATCTTCGACTTGCTGCGACAGGATCAGGTCGAGAAATATGCCCTGCGCCTCGCCAAGCGCGTCCAGATCCATTTCGCTGACATGAAGCAACGCCTTTATCCCGGCGAGTCGGGCCGACGTTGATCGATCCATCACGTGGTACCGGATCGCCAAGGCGCGCGCTGCGGAAACGATGCCGAACAGTCCCGCCCTCTTTAGATCGATGCGGCCATCCTCGGTGCGGATGCCGCCAAGGAATTTGATGCTCTTGGGAACGCTGATCCCCTCGACCAGAAGCTTGGCGAACGGGACCTGACCCTCGGCGGCGGCGAAGGCAGCCTCCCGCACACCGACTGCAAGGCTGCCGTCACCGTGGACCGCGCGCAGATCGAAGAAAATATCGACGGACAGCAGGTCCTTGGGATTGGAGCGCGCGATCCAGCGGTCGATGCGACTCCGCCAGATTGCGACTGACCCGCGCCAGGACGGATTCTTTGCCATGACGCCGCCGCCGCAATAGGGAACGCCGGCCTCATGCAGGATATCCGCGACCAGCGTTCCCAAAGCCGCAAACCAGCGGTCTTCGCTACCCTCCGGCTCGCCCCGTTCGAAAACAACGGCATTGTCCTGGTCCATCGCCAACAGGCTTTCGCCGCGACCGGCCGATCCAAGAACGATCATCGCGTAGCGGCATGGCGGGCCGCCTTCGCCGCGCTCTGCCATCATTCGCTCGGCGATTGCGGCGGCCCGCCCGGTGAGCGCACCGAGTTCGCGGGAAATCACTTCGGCAATATCCCGGCCCGAAATCCCCTCGGCCAGCAGCGCTTCCGCGACCCGCGGCAGCTTGCCCCATGCAACAGCCAGGCCGTGCGCATCTACCGCGTCGTCGATCTCATCGCCGAGCGATATCGCCTCGCCGGCGCGCTGGCGGAGCAGGTCGCGCGCGGACAATGCGCCAACCACGCTGCCGGATTCGTCGACAACGCCGAGATGGCGGATCCTTAGACGATTCATGCGGCCGATGGCGCGATAGACGAAGGCGTCCGCGGAGATTGCCGCAAGCGGCCGGCTCATGATCTGTCCGACCGGCAGATCGAGCGCCGCGGCGCCGGACCTCGCGATCGCACGCAGCAAGTCGCGTTCCGTCACAATGGCTGCGTCCGCCGCCTTCACGCTGCCGGAAGCGGCTGACGGCCCGACATAGATGGCCGATATTCGCTCGTGTGACAGCCGCGCCAGCGCGGCCTGAACCGACGTGCCGGCCGCCACAAAGACCGGGGGCGTCCGCATCACGTCGCGGGTACGATGCCGATAGGCGTAGCTGTCGAAGCGCCTCAGGGTCCGCTGCGCATCGGCGCGCGCCGGCGCCTCGACGGCCTCGATCCAGCCGCCTCGCGCCTGATCGTCGAGTACGGAGGTGAGAGCAAGGCAGGCCCGCTCCGCCTCGGCGATGGTGCGAATGCCGTGGTCGCGCAGCTTCGGCACCAGCGCCAGAAACACCTGCGCGGTGGTCGCCGCATCGCCGAGCGCGGAATGCCGTTCGGCGACGTCGACACCCAGCCAGGCCGCCAGCTTCTCCAGCGTATAGCCGGCCAGTTCCGGTGCGGCGATCTGCGCCAGGAGCCGGGTGTCGAGCGTGCGGGGCCGGACCCAGGGCAGGCCGGCCAGGTCGCATTCACGCTTCAGCAAGGCAAGGTCGAAGCCGACCGTGTGCCCGATCACCACGGCCTGGCCGAGATACGCGCCGAAGCGCGGCCAGACGTCGGCGAACAGCGGCGAGCCGGCGACCATGGCGTCGTCGATGCCATGGATGCGCGTCGTCTCGACCGGGATCGCTTCATCGGCCGGCCGCAGCAATTCATGAAACTGGTCGCCGCCGGCCAGTTTTCCGGCCTGCAATCGCACGCCGGCAAGCTCGATCACCCGCGCCTTGCGAGGATCGAGCCCGGTGGTTTCGGTATCGATAACGACGGCGTCGATCGACAAGAGCGGGGCCGCGCTGTTTGCCCTGTCCATCGCCCCTCCCCCTGCCGGTGGCCGTGCGCCTGATCGAGAACTACGCCGCGGCGCCCGCGACCAGGGCCCGTTCCAGCGCGGGCCGGTCCATACGCGCGACCAGTTCGTCATGGATGTTGCAAAGACTGACGCGAAGGTAATTGCGCGTCGTCTGGAAATCCCGGCCGCGCAGCTTCTCGTGGATCGGCATCATCGCAAAATAGCTTTCCGCCAGCGGTTCGGGGATGTCCATCACACGCTTGGGCGCCCGCCCTCCGACAAGATCGAGCCGCTGTGCAAGGTGACGACGCGCTTCAAGCCAGGCTTCTTCTCCGATCGACGGAGGGATCGGGTACCGGTCGAAAACCGAGAGCACGACAAGGATCAATTGGTCGAGAATTGGCCGGCGCGCGGTCCCGGCCTGTGCGGCCAACACCCCCTCGACCATTTCGCCGACCATCGAAAGGCCAAGCGGAAAGGCTTGCCAGCGGGCGCGCTCAACGGACTGGGCAAATCCCTCTTCAGCAAACAGGACCTTGGCATAGTGACCCGCGCGGGCGCGCGAGTATTCGTAGATGCCCTTCTGTACGATGAAGGCCGATTGCGCATCGATGAAGTCCGCAAGCGCCTCCCGGTCGCGAACCGGCGGACGAGGACGAAACAACTTTTCGAACAGCTTCATCGCGACTGCATCCCGCCGGGCCGACCCGGTGACCTTGTCGGCCTACCTTATCCGATCTCCGCGAAGTTCAATGTTCTCAATGCCGCGTCGTTAGCAGTTGCGGAAATTTACCTCTCCGACATGGCATTGCGTTCGCACTGCAGCAATCAAGCACCTCCGAAAGTCTAATGAAGAACCGACCGGCCCTGGTGTTAGCTTTCGTTGTCTCTCGAATCGGCTCAAGACCGGTGGGGACAGCGGCCAGAGGGGGCGCCGCGCTGAAGGGATTTGCATTCCCCTCGATCATTCATTCCGGCGCAGCTGCTGTCCGGTTTTTGAGGGAGGAATGCAATCCATGGCTGACTCAGCAAGCATGAAGGCGAGGGAAGAGGCGCACTGGGCAAAGACCTCGCGTCTGATGTTCACGCATCTCGGCGTCTGGTTCTTCTTCGGTTTCATCATCCACATGTTTGTGGTTCCCCTCAACAAGTTCACGATTCCGATCGTCGGCTTTCCCCTCGGCTTCTACATGGCCGCGCAGGGGTCGCTCATCGTGTTCGTGGTCATGCTGTTCATGTTTGCGAGACAGCAGGACAAGATTGACCGCGAATTCGGCTTCGCCGAGGAAGATTGAGGGAGGAAGAGACCATGGCTACAGAAGCTTCTGCCAGCAGCTCGGACTTCATCAAGAATCTGGGCAAGATGTATGGCGCCTACACCGGCGGGTTCATTGCCTTCATCATCCTGCTCGCGGTGCTCGAGCAGGTAGGCGTTCCAAACAAGATCCTCGGCTACCTGTTCGTGTTCTTCACGCTGGCGGTCTACGCCATCATCGGCGTCATGACGCGGACCGCGCAGGTCTCCGAGTATTATGTCGCCGGCCGGCGCGTTCCGGCCTTCTACAACGGCATGGCGACCGGCGCCGACTGGATGTCGGCGGCGTCCTTCGTGGGCATGGCCGGCACCCTGTTCCTGCTTGGCTATGACGGCCTGGCGTGGGTGCTCGGATGGACCGGCGGCTTCGTGCTGGTGTCGATCCTGATCGGACCCTATCTGCGCAAGTTTGGCGCCTACACGGTGCCTGACTTCCTGTCGTTCCGGTATGGCGGAAACTTCGCGCGATCGCTCGGCGTCATCGTGCTGGTCGCCTGCTCGTTCACCTATGTGACGGCGCAGATCTACGGCACCGGCCTGATCGCCTCGCGATTCCTCGGGATGCAGTTCGAGCTCGCGGTTTTTGCCGGCCTCGTCGGCATTCTGCTTTGCGCAATGCTGGGCGGCATGCGGGCCGTAACCTGGACCCAGATCGCGCAATACGTCGTGCTGATCATCGCCTATCTGACGCCCATCATCATCCTGTCCACCAAGCAGTACGGAATTCCGCTTCCGCAACTCACCTACGGACAGGCGATCGCAGATATCGCTGCGCGGGAGCAGCAGATGCTGTCGTCCGGCTTGGCGACAGTCGCAGGGCTGAAGCCGCATATCCAACCGTTCATCAATTACAGCCCGCTCAACTTCTTCGCCATCATCATGTGCATGATGGTCGGCACCGCTTCATTGCCGCACATCTTGATGCGCTATTTCACCACCCCGTCGGTGCGTGAGGCGCGCCAGTCCGTGGCATGGTCGCTGCTGTTCATCTTCCTGCTGTACTTCTCCGCGCCGGCCTACGCCGCGTTCTCGAAGCTGGAAGTCTACACCAACATCATCGGGGCAAATGTCGGCGCGCTCAAACCCTGGATCTTCAACTGGGGTGAACTGGGCCTGATCCAGATCTGCGGAAAGAACGCGGGCAGCATCGATGCGATCATCGCTGCGTGCAAGTCCATCGCAGGTCATCCCGGCGTCGTCAGACTGCAGGACTTCGTGATCAATACCGACGTGATCGTGCTGTCCACACCGGAGATCGCAGGACTTCCGTATGTGATCTCGGGCCTCGTGGCGGCCGGCGGTCTGGCGGCAGCGCTGTCCACTGCCGACGGGCTGCTGCTCGCCATCGCCAACGCGCTGTCGCACGACGTCTACTACAAGATGATCGACCCCAACGCGCCGACCATGCGCCGGCTCACGGTGGCGCGTGCTCTGCTCGTGGTCGTCGCCGTGATCGCGGCAGCGACGGCGGCAACCAAGCCGGCGGATATCCTGGCCATGGTCGGCTGGGCGTTCTCGCTTGCGATGGCCGGCAACTTCCCGGCGCTGGTGATGGGGGTCTGGTGGAAGCGCACGACCGCCACCGGGGCCATCTGCGGCATCATCGCCGGCTTCGGCCTCTGCCTGTTCTATCTCGTCACGACCCGGTACTTCCCGGGCATGGGCGTGAAGTACTTCGGCATGACATCGCTGATCAACCCGCTGACTGGCGCGCCGCTGGTCGACATCGCGAAGGCCATGGCGTTGCCCAATGCCATGGAAAGCTTCCCGACACTCGCGCATCCGTTGGCCAACAAGATCGGTTGGTTCAACCTGACCAACATCGCCTGCGGACTACTGGGAACGCCGCTCGGTTTCCTGGTCATCTACGTCGTCAGCCTGCTCGGCAGGGAGCCGTCGAAGGAAATGCAAGCCTATGTCGACGACATCCGGAAGCCACGAGGCAGGACGGTGCTTGAGGAGAAGACGACCTAGGAACGTTCCGAAACTGGAAATCAGACGGGGCCTTCGGGCCCCGTCTTTGTTTGTAGCGCATATCCGCCTTGCCCGGACATCCCGCCCTTGCCATGGTTGGCCGAGATCGGTTGACTGCAAAGACCGGGCGCCGGTCTCATCGATGTTGCAAGGCCGCGAGGAGAAACGTCTTTGAATATCGCAAGCTCGCTCGGCGAATATTGGTACTTCCATCTGCCCAACTTCATTCTCGCAGCCTTGATGTACACGTTGCTCGGCCGCGTCCTGCTCGGGCTGATGGTGGATACGGACTCGCCGAACTACATCTGGCGATTTTTCTGCCGGATCACCGACCCCGTCGTCGCGGCGGTCGCAACCGTGACGCCGAAGGTAACTCCTCCGGTGGTGCTTTGGTTGTTCGGCTTCGTCTGGCTGTTCTGGCTCCGCGTCGCGCTCCACTACGCATTATTGTTGCTGAATCTGGCGCCCCGGCTCGGCGGAGCGGCATCGTGAACCGCAATTTCTATTTCATCGGCATTGCATTCTTCGGGATGATCAACGGCATATTCAACCAGCTCGCACTGATTTTCGCGCTGTTGTACGTCCAGATGCTGGCCGGTCCGCTGCTGTTTGGGAGTCTGTCTTTGACGCTGATGTTCGCGTCGCTGATGGTTTCGACCGCCACCATCATTCTCGGCGGAATCCCCGCGGCAATCTACGAGCGGATCACCGGCGCCTCGGAATCAAGTGACCTATCGCTCTGGATATGGCTCGCCGGAACCGCAATTCTGGCGCTTCCCGCCGCCGGTAACTTTCTCACGATCGGACTGTAACCTTCGATACGCGGTGTTGAGGCCAGGCCGCCCCGCCGCTACGCTGCAGCCGTTCCGAATTCGGCATGTTTCCTTCCATCGACGGATCACGAATCATGGAAGAGATGCGGCGTGTTGCGTATGAAACCGTGCTTCGTGCATGCGGATTCGCCTCGCTCGCCATTTTCTGCGTCATGATCGGCCTGTCCTTCCTGCCGCGCGAATCCTTCCAGGCGGGGGGGTTTCTCAGCCTGCTGATGACGCTCGTTCTGGTGCTGAAGGCCCACGAGGCCCGGACCAAGGATCATCGCCGGACCGAGATGTGGCTCTATCTTGCCAAGGAAAACCGGCCTCCCCAAGCCTCAGCGCAACGAACGATTTCGATGCTGATGCGCGAGACCTACCTGATGTTCGCGCGCTGGACCGCGATGATCTCCATCGTGATGTGGGCAATCGCGCTTTTGTTCTCCTTCATTGGACTTTAGTTAGCGACCGCATTGGACTTTAGTTCGAGACGGCGCCGGCCGACGGAACTCCGAGCCTGGGCGGCGCACGGCTGCTGTTCGTCGAATCGGTTGAACTCCGGTCGGGCCGAAGCGTCGAGAACAGCCGTGAATGCAAAGTCTTCCGCGTTCCGGGAATCAGCTCTGCCTACCAATTGCGCGGGCCGAATCAGCCACGGGACGGTGGCATGGATCACGTTCTGTCCTGTACGCGGAAGCTCAACGCCAGCCGAAAGTACTATTGGGCCCGGCGTCGCGAACCTGTAGGACGCTCGCAACAATAAGCGTCTATCTGACGCAGCACACATGTTTGTGAGTTGGAAGAAGAAAGGGAGCGATCCGAAATGTCGACAATCGTTGCGAACGCCGCCTCCGCGAAGCCCCAGGGAATGACAAAGGACGAACGTTTCGTCATCTTTGCCTCGTCCCTCGGCACCGTCTTCGAATGGTATGACTTCTATCTCTACGGGTCGCTCGCTGCTATCATCGGCGCGCAGTTCTTCTCGGCCTATCCGCCGGCAACCCGCGACATCTTTGCGCTGCTGGCGTTTGCCGCCGGCTTCCTGGTGCGCCCGTTCGGCGCCATCGTGTTTGGGCGCATCGGCGATATCGTCGGACGCAAATACACCTTCCTGGTCACCATCCTGATCATGGGCGTGTCGACCTTTGTCGTCGGCCTGTTGCCCAACGCCGCCACCATCGGCATCGCAGCGCCAATCATCTTGATCATACTTCGCCTGCTGCAGGGCCTGGCGCTGGGCGGCGAGTATGGCGGCGCGGCAACTTACGTGGCCGAGCATTCCCCGCACGGCAAACGCGGCTACTACACCTCGTTCATCCAGACCACGGCGACGCTCGGACTGTTCCTGTCCTTGCTGGTGATCCTGTTTACACGCACGATGCTCGGCGAAGCCGCATTCGCGGACTGGGGCTGGCGTATCCCGTTCCTGCTGTCCGTGGTTCTTCTCGGCGTCTCGGTCGTGATCCGGCTGAAATTGAACGAGTCGCCGGTGTTCCAGAAGATGAAGGACGAAGGCAAGGGATCGAAAGCGCCGCTGACCGAATCCTTCGCCAAGTGGAGCAACGCCAAGATCGTGCTGCTGGCATTGTTCGGCGGCGTGATGGGCCAGGGCGTGGTCTGGTACACGGGGCAGTTCTACGCGCTGTTCTTCCTGCAGTCGATCCTGAAGGTCGATGGTTATACCGCCAACCTCTTGATCGCCTGGTCGCTACTGCTCGGCACCGGCTTCTTCATCGTGTTCGGCGCCCTGTCGGACAAGATCGGCCGCAAGCCGATCATCCTGGCAGGCTGCCTGATCGCGGCGCTGACCTTCTTCCCGATCTTCAAGATGATCACCGGCAACGCCAACCCGGCGCTGGAAAAGGCCATCAACACGATCAAGGTCGAAGTGGTGGCCGATCCGGCAGGCTGCGGCGACCTGTTCAATCCGGTCGGCACCCGCGTCTTCACCGCGCCCTGCGACACCGCCCGCGCCTACCTGTCGCAGCAATCGGTCAAGTACTCGACCGCCTATGGTGCCGCAGGCTCCGGGGTCAAGGTCGTCGTCAACGGCAAGGACGTGCCGTACACGGCGGCGGCGTCGAACCCGCAGGTGCTGGCGGCCGTGCAGGCCGCGGGCTACCCGAAGGCCGGCGACGCCCAGATCGTGAAGATGTCTAACCCGTTCGATATCTTCCGACCCCAGGTTGCGGCGATCATCGGCCTCTTGTTCGTCCTGGTGCTGTTCGTGACCATGGTGTACGGGCCGATCGCGGCGATGCTGGTCGAATTGTTCCCGACCAAGATCCGCTACACCTCGATGTCGCTGCCCTATCACATCGGCAATGGCTGGTTCGGTGGATTGCTGCCGGCGACCTCGTTCGCGATCGTGGCCTCGACCGGCGATATCTACGCCGGTCTCTGGTATCCGATCATCTTCGCCTCGATCACCGCGGTCGTCGGCTTCCTGTTCCTGCCCGAGACCAAGGACGTCGACATCACCAAGTAAGCTTGCGGCTGGGGCCAAAAAGCGCCCCCGGACATTGACGGCAAACCGGCTGCGGATCTATCCGCGGCCGGTTTCTTTTTTCGGAGCGCCTCAGTCCGTCGCGCCGATGAACTGCGCCACGACCTCGCGCCGGTGCGGCCGGGCGCGGTGCTCGACCAGATAGATCGCCTGCCACGTTCCGAGCGCGAGCTTGCCGGCCATCACCGGTATCTGCAGCGAGGTGGCCGTCAGCATCGTCTTGACATGCGCCGGCATGTCGTCCGGCCCCTCGGTGTCGTGACGCCAGCCGGCGTTCTCCGGGGCAAGCCGGTTCAGCGCCGTCGTGAGGTCAACGAGCACGGCGGGATCGGCGTTCTCCTGGATCGTCAGCGACGCCGAGGTGTGGCGAATGAACAGCGTGACCGCGCCCTCGCGCGCCAGGGCGTCAGCGAGGAAACGGGCGATTTCGGCGGTGAGGTCGGTAAAGCCCGCGCCCGGCGTCTGCACGGTCAGCAACGAAGACACGATGTCGCCGGCGCTGACGGACGAGGGCGCGGTTCGGGAAACCAATCTGGGCGCGGTCACAATCAAAACTCTCGATCCGTCGGCTGATGTCTCAAATCCTGCCGCCGACGTCTTTCTGCACCCGGTTGGCCATTTCGATCAATCGCCGCCACGCCCGTTCCAGAAACGACATCACACGATCGATGTCCTGATCGCTCGGCAGCGGAATCTCGATCCGGCGCTCGCCCTCGGCTATCTTCGGTTCGTTCTTCTTCAACGAATCCGATTTCGGCAACGGTTCCTCGATCTTGCCGGCAACGGTCGGCTGGCGTTCGGCAAGCTCTGCCTTGAGTTTCGCGTTTTCGGCCTGCAGCCGGCCGATTTCCGCATCCATCGCCGAACGCTCATCGGGGACGGCATAGCAGGCCCAGCCCGCGCCCGTGTTGTTGCAGGTCGAGATCGCTCCGGTGCGGGTGTCGAGCCGGAGCACGCCATCGCCCGTCGGCGACAATGCGTAGCGGCCGTTCTCGGTCTCCGGCAACGGTCCCGCGAGCGCTTTCCCGGCACCGGCAAGCAAAAGCGCCAGCGCGGCGATGGCCAAAAATTTCAGCGAAGATCCACCAGTCTGCATGGACTTGCTCCCGCCTTTTGGCCGTGCCCTTTGCACCGGCCGCAGCGGCGCATCCAATGCGCCGCTATACCCTTGAGCTATAGGGTGCGCGGCCAGACTTCAACGCATCGGCCAGCAATTCGATGCGGTCCTGTCCCCAGAACACCTCGCCATCCAGCACATAGACCGGCGAGCCGAACACGTCGGCGGCCAGCGCGTCCTGGCGATTTTGCTCATAGGCCGCGCTGATTTGCTCGGAGCCCGAGCGTTCCACCAACTGCCTGCCAGGCAGTCCCGATTCGTCGGCCAGCTTTTCAATCGTCGCGGGATCGGCCAAGTTGAGCTGATTTTCCCAGACGCCGGCGAATGCGCGCTGCAAATATTTATCGGGATCGAGACCGGCCTCGTTGGCCGCGATCACGACGCCATCGGCCAGCCGCGCATTGAACGGCCAGTTCGCCGGCTGCAGATTGAATTTCAGGCCGCGCTTGTCGCGCCAGCGCTGCAATTCGACCATCCGGTAGCGCTGCCGCACCGGGTGGCGTTTCATCAGCGGCAGGCCGCCGGTTTCCGAGAACAGGTCGACCAGCACCACCGGCTTATGGTTTACCTTGAGATCATAAGTGCTTACGAGCTCCCGGAAACACCGATGCCCGATATAGGCCCACGGCGATTGAAACGAAAAAAAGTAGTCGACCTGGCGCGGCATGCGGGCTCCCGGAAGGAATCTGGCAATCAGTTCCAAGCATCCCAACAGGTCAGCAAAGTAGAGGCAAGATCGGTCGATGTCGCGACAACTGCTGCGGTGCGGTGACGGGGCCATGAGGCGGCCGGCAATGCTGGAATAAATCTAATTGAATCAATGAAATAACTGGTTACGGCGCAATCTTGACTTGATTAGGCGTGGTAAGTATGGTCCGCGCGGCTTCAAGGGTGACGGGCGCAATTTCCATCAACCGCTGGCATCGTTTAGTGTCCTGGGCATGGCCCAGGACACCAACGACAACGCAAGTGGAAATCGCGATCAACCGTCAGCTGACGAAGCTGCGCTTTCCGCAAGGCTCGGAAGTCTTGACCACCGATTGTCCGAAATTCGCGACAACCGGAAACTCAGGACGGACCAACCCGGAACTGAAAGCGGAGACAGGGCCGCCAGAGCATCTGCCATGGCGCTGGGTTTCCGCCTTTCCTCGGAATTGGTCGCGGGCGTTGTCGTCGGGGCGGCGATTGGCTGGGGGGTCGACCGTTGGTTGTCGACGTCGCCGTTCGGTCTCATCGTGTTCTTGCTGCTCGGCTTCACCGCCGGCGTGGTCAACGTGGTGAGGTCCGCAGGCGCAGCTTCTCGCAAACGCTGAGCCGCGACGGGAAGTCACGACATCTGAAATACGATTGCCGGCCAGGCCGGTGGATAAAGAGCCGCCCGGATGAAAATCGACCCGATCCACCAGTTCGACATCGAGCCCCTCTTCACGATCGGCCAGATCGGCAAGCAGACGATCGCCTTTACCAACTCGTCGCTCTACATGTTTCTGTCGGTAGCGGTGATTTCGCTGCTGATGATCGGCGGCATGGCGCGCGGGCAGCTGGTTCCCGGAAGGTTGCAGTCGATCGCGGAAATCTCTTACGAATTCGTCGCCTCGACGATCCGTTCGACCGCCGGCTCGGAAGGCCTGAAGTTCTTCCCGCTGATCTTCTCGCTGTTCATGTTCATCTGCATCTCGAACCTGATCGGCATCATTCCCTACACGTTCACGGTTTCGAGCCACATCATCGTCACCGCGGCGCTGGCCTTCCTGGTTTTCTTCACGGTGCTGATCTACGGCCTCTACAAGAACGGCCTCAAGTTCTTCAAGATCTTCGTCCCCTCCGGCGTCCCGATCTACATCCTGCCGCTGGTGATGTTCATCGAAGTGCTGTCGTTCTTCCTGCGGCCGGTCTCGCACAGCGTGCGTCTCTTCGCCAACATGCTGGCCGGCCACATCGCGCTGAAGGTGTTCGCGGGGTTCGTCGCGATGCTCGGCGTTTCGCTCGGCACGATCGGCTGGATCGGCGGCATGCTGCCGCTGGCGCTCACCGTCGCGCTGACCGCGCTCGAATTGCTGGTCGCCTTCCTGCAGGCCTACGTGTTTGCGATCCTGACCTGCATCTACCTCAACGACGCCATTCATCCCGGCCACTAGGCGGTCCGGGAGAATTTCCACCCTCACTTTGTCTTACCTCTCAAGGAGCTCGAGAAAATGGAACCGGCAGCAGCAAAACTTATCGGCGCGGGCATCGCATGCATCGGCATGGGCGGCGCGGGCGTCGGCGTGGGCATCATCTTCGG
>LNFM01003442.1_pt1 | contig 31149 bp, 29 predicted proteins | sample 596031 | NCBI WGS metagenome assembly LNFM01 (sample SAMN04254537, study PRJNA301005) | activated carbon metagenome | isolation source: dual media filters at the Ann Arbor, Michigan drinking water treatment plant | place: USA: Ann Arbor
CCCCCCGCGCGCTTGGTCTACCGCTGTAGTTCAAGCACCCTGAACATCTCACGCTGTTCGTTTCTTCGCTGAGACGCTCTTCTTCGACCCAAGCGCGCGGCATCGAGGATCGCGACGTCCTCCGGGGGGTGCTCATGGGGGCCGGTCTGGTGACCTGCTCGGCTGTCGGGTACGTCACAGCCCCCCTGCGCCGCGTTCTTCTTTGATCGCGCCCGCCTGGCCGCTCGCCAAGGTGATCCCGCTGCGATCGGTGACGTAGGATGCGGCCTCAATCGAGGTCGAAAACCAGGAACCGTCGCTAGGCCGCGAACAAGTCCTGCTGCAGTCCGCTGCGTCCGAACGCCGCGTAGAAGCGGTTCTCGAAGTCGGCGAACGTCTGCGACGAGCGCATGAACAGGATCACGTCGCGCTGGTGCTGGATGAACCTGTCCCTCGCCTCGGGCGTCAACCACTGGTGGTGGTTCGACCCTCGCGCCGGCGACGGGTTCTTCAACCGCAGCGCCTCCGCAACGTCTTCGTCGAACCACTCGTAGAAGAACTTGGCGATGAACGCGCCGAAGCGCATTGGACGGCCGCGCCTGCCCGTCAGCGGCAGGCGAAGCAACCGCGACAGCTCGTGAAAGAAATCTCGCGAGAAAAGGCGCTCCCATTGCCCGAGCTCGGCCCGAAGCACCCGGGTCAGCTTGTCTTGCAGCGCTGTCTCGGGCTTCTCGGAGTCATACCCGGCCGCTTCAAATACAAGAGCGTCGATGCCGACCGAGGCACAGCTGACCAACACAGCCGTCGCGCGCGCTGCGATGGCCTGCTGCTTGTGATGCAGAACACCTGCGCGTCCTGCATCATGGAACACGCGGCAGATGGTCACGAGAGCATCGGCGGGGTAGCCCTGCGCGTGCTGTCCTGTCGGCAGCAGAAACTCTCGCTTGGCACCACGGATCTTGTCGCGAAATTCGCTGGGGATTCGCTCGAGCAGGCGGCTCAAACTCCCGCCCTTGGCACCACGGAGAACCCGAGCGATTCCGCGGCCGGTGAGGAGCGCTTCGCCATCGCAGACGAAGCACTGGATGCTCACGTTGTCGAACTCCACCATGCCAGCGTGAGAAGCGCGAGGGAGGTTGATCGGTGAAGCTTTGTTGACGGTCAGTCCCGTTCCAATGGATTCTTTGTGAGTCATCTTTTCTCTCGGAGAGGAGACGGAGCGCCGTGTGCTTTCTTGGTCGGGAGCACACGGCGCTTTCATTTCGCGACCAACATGAGCCGCAACTTTCTTCTACTTCGTCACCTTCACGACTGACAAAAAGTTGACAGGGAATACCCTGCGTTCCCGCCACGCACGGGAGCTCCAGCAACGATCTCTCCGCTGACGTCGTACCCGTCCTCTTCGAGCGACGCGCGCAGCGCCCCCACCAGCGGCTCGAGCGCCTCGACACCCAGCTCCACCCTCCTCACGACGACCTCGGCGCCGTCGCCGGCTGGTCGGCTCCGACGGATGGGAACGCGTGCGAGGTGTCAGTGATCGCTCGCGCGTAGCCGTCGCCCCTTGTACTCGCGTCGGATCGGCAGGCCCGCGGCCGCGCGGGTGCGGTTCGCGCGCACTCAGCCTGCTCTTCTTCCTGGGCGCGGCCGAGCTCGGGGATTGCGCCGTCGTTGTGGCTCGCGAGCTCGCTCGTGTCCGTCGACGGAAAAGGCCTCGGCGGCGATGAGCAGCGCGGATGCGAGCCGCCGAAGACCGCCACGATTCCACGCCTCAGTTGTCGACGCTTTGTGTGCCGCGCATCATTGCCCGCCGATGGCAAAGCACCCCGCACTTGATTTTGCTCAGCTGGCAATGTCGAACGCTCGACTCACCGAGCCGGAACTTCTGGCATTTTTGCAGGCACTGGACACGAGCAAGCTCGTCGAATCCCAGCACCACGAATTCAAGTCCGGCCTCGCGTTCGGCAGCGATGGCGCCGGACGCAGCGTCGACGACAAGGCAAAGCGAGCAGACGTCGCGGCGATGATTCGCGAGCAAGTCGCCGCCTTCGCGAATAGCAACGGCGGAGTTTTGATTGTCGGCGTGAGCGACAAAAGCCCGTACAGCCTCGAGCCTGCGCCAACGATGATCGGCAACAGCGCGATCGACGAATGGGCGGTGAGATCGCTGAAGGAAATCGGGCCAGCAATCGCGCCGCTCATTCGTGTTTGCAGGATCGACGTTGCGGGTGGCTGCGTACTCGTGATCGCAGCACTTCGCTCAGCTCGTTTAGTGCACACGATTTCAAACGGCGAGCTTACCACGTGGCTTCGCATCGGCGACGCTACCATCCGCGCACCAGCGTTTCTCGTGGAAGACCTGCTCGTTGGGCGTCGAGCACACCCTGAGCTCGTGTTGGAGGCGGAGGCAATGGTTAACGGCACGGAGCCAGTCAACAAATACGGCGTCCCGATCAACGTGCATGTTGTGTTGGTCAATGAAGGATTCGTTGCCGCCGACGAAATCACATACGGCGGCGTTTTTGCCCACCCAAACAACGAGTCTCGAGCTCCTACCGCGATTCTCAGCGCTGTCGACGCCGACGTCCCAACAGGGTGGCGCGTTCATCACCACGCATTCTCAAGTGCGCGGCGCGAACCGCTTCGAGCGGTCCCATTCTCCCGGCAGGGCATCCCCGCCTTTCAGCCGCTGATCGTCAGCTCGCAGGGAGATCCGCGGGAGGTTTGTGCAGCAATTTACCTCGTGTCTCATGGATCTCCACCAATTTGGTATCAGCTGCGTGCCGTCCCCACCCCGTCTGGGACGGCACGCGTGACCGTAGAGAGGGTTGAGGGCACTCGCCCGAAGGTTGGCTGGTTCGAGCTGTAGCGCGCCGTTCCGCCTCCGCACTCGCGCGAAACGTTGCCCCCTCTCACGCGACCTTGCTGAGGAGCTCGCTCTCGCGCCGAGCGGCCGCCCGCTCCCGGCGCTTGAACATCCGCCGGCGCGCCGCCTTCTTTCCGCCGCGGAGCGAGTGGTAGGCGCGGATGTCGCCGCCGCGGCCGGGGAGCGCATACACGCCCGCGGCTCGGCCGTGGCGGCTGCAGCCCTCCACATCGGTGTCGCCGCGCTCGCGGCGAGTGAGCCCGTAGATCTTCATCGCCCCCACCACGTAAGCGCACGTTCCACGAAGGCAACGGCTCACAGCGCAGTGGCAAGCTTCTTCGCGCACATCGCTCGTACGAGGCTCTCCGCGAGCTGATCGTCGCTCTCGCCAGCGACGTCGAGCTCGAGCTCGTTCAACCGACGCGCATTGGCGACCGACCACGCGACGTACTCACGCAGCGAGCTGTCGCGGTGGGCGAACGACACGCTCTGCATCGCCCGCACGATCTGCAACGCGGTGCCTTCGAGCACGCGGCCGTCACTCAACTCGATCTTCATCTTCGTCTCGCTCCTCGTCCGAACCTGCCTGATACGCGCGCCAACTGCCACTCACGATCCGCGGCGCCTCGGCGTAGCGCTCGAGCGGCAAGAGGTACGCGCTCACCCGCTCGCCGTCCTCGAGCTCGATCGCCTGGCGCTCGTAGAAGCGCGGGTGGCCCTCGAGCATGTCGAGCCGCTCGAGCACACCCGCGTCGACGTCGAAGATCTCGCCGACGATCGCCGTTGCTCCGCCGCGCGCGACACCCGGAAACGCGCCCAGGTCGAACATCGTGTGCTCTGCGCGTGTGCGTGCCTCGCGGACGAAGAGCCCTCCGCGAAGCACACGGTGGTTGCTTTGGCCTCGCAGCAGCGTCCCGTACACGAACACCCTCGTCGTCTCGCCCGTCTTCATTCGTCCTCGGTGGTGATGGATCGTCGTGCCGCGCGGAGCAACGGCGTGATGGGGAATCCGAGCGCGTCGTACGCTCGCGCTATGCGCTCGAGGTACGCGCGCGCCGGTGCGCCGAGCTCGCCTTCGAGCACGTACGTCTCCGCGCGATCGACGTGCGCAGCGCTGACCGCGATCTCGCGGCGCTCGTACACGAACGGGTGCCCCTCGAAACGGTCGAGGCGCTCGAAGTCCTCGTCCGTCATCCGGTAGAGCAGCCCGCGGACGGTCGCTCGAGCGCGCGGCTGTACCGTGGCCACCGCGCCGTCCCACGTGGCCGAGTAGCCGACGAACGCGAGCTCGAAGCCGCGCAGCACCGCCGTGCGGACCGCGCGCGCCGTGGGGCAACGGTGGGCCATCTGCGCGGTGTCGAGGTTCGAGCCGAAGGCGAAGTACCACCGCGCCGTCGGTTGAGCCCGCTCGAGCCCCGCCAGGGCGAGCGGCTGTTGCCGCTGGGCGTTCATCGGTCCTCTCCCGCGTCGGGCGCCGCAGGCGCCGCTGTGGCGGAACGCTGGGGCCTCGCGCTGTTGCGGAAGGCTCCGCTTCCCTCGAGGTTCGCGAGCAGGTGGTAGCGCGCCGTCGCGAACTCCTCGCCGATCAAGCCGAGGCGCAGGAGGAACACGCGGAAGTCGTACTTCGCGTGCGCTGCGTCCACCGTGCGCTTCCGCGAGAGCGCGAAGCGCGCGCTGAGGGCCTTCGCCGCGAGCGCGAGGCAGAGCTGGACGTAGCTCTTCACCTTCCCCGCGTGCAGCGTGCCCTCGAAGTAGCGGAACTCGATCGTCCCTCGATACCAGACCGAGTGGAGGTTCAGGCCGTGGTAGCGGCTGTCGTGGTAGTGGCTCGGCCGCGTCTGCTCGCGGCCGTACCAGACGCGGTTGAACGCGGCCATCGTCTGGGGGCGCTCCTCGTTGAGCCTGCGAAGGAACCCCTGGTCCATCGGCTTCGTGTACCGCATCAAGCGCGCGGGCTGAATCTTCAGCGCGGCGATGAGCAGGTCCTCTTGCTGGTTCACGAGGCGCGCGAGGTTGCCGAGCGTCTTCGCGTCGAAGCGCGCTGCGTCGACGTGGACGTGGATCCCGCAGCTCGCGTCGACCTTCGCGCCTGCGTGGCGGACCGCGCGCACGATCTCCTGCAGCTTCGGAAGGTCGTCCCAGGTCAGGATCGGGCTGACGATCTCGGCGCTCTCGTTCGGAAGCGTGAGGCTGCCGTCGTACACCGCGCGCCAGCTGCGCCCAGCTGCGTCGCGCGCCAGCCAGCTGTCGTAGTTCGCAGGGTCGCGCTCAGCCGTGCCGCCCAGGGCCTTGGCGATCGCCTTGGCAACCGCTTCCCGCGTCAGCCCCACCGTCTCGATCTCGATCCCGAACCGCAGCGTCTTCATGCTCAACCTCTTGAAACCGCTGGGGTTTTCCCTGCGGCGAGGGGTGATGTGCATCGACATCCGAGCACAAGCAAGTCACAAAGTTCTTTGTTTTCAATAGGTTGAGAGACGCGGCAGGCACGATTTGCGCAATGGGCGTCAGCAGCCGAGAGCGCGTTTCGTCAACTATGGCCGAGGCGTTGTTCATCGTTTTCCGCATGGTCACGGTCTCGCCTCACGCGGGCATTCCCCGCACGAAAGGCAGGCAATGATGGTTGTCGAGAACATCTCCGGAACGACGGGCAAGAAGTGTCCCTGCTGCCCCTCCTGGTTGAAGCACTACGAGCGGCACGCTGGCGTGACGTTCTTCTGCCAAGCTCGAGGCTGCTACGTCGGCGCCGAGGTGGGCGCTCACGTTCGGAACGCCCACGGCAACGCGCGGAAGACCCACCACATCGTGGCGTTCTGCAAGGGCCACAACAACTCGAACGAGCCGATCGACATTGGCAACGCGACGCTCGCCCCTGCGGCACCGTGCGGCTGCTGACGGTGGAGGTGCCAAAGCGGCCGGACGCGCCGCTGACGGGCCAATTCGCGGCGTTGCTCGCGGTCACCGAGCGGCGCCTTTCCGTTCTCTGCGGCGAGGAACGGACGCGACAAGCGGTTGCTGCAATGCTGCTGCACCCGGCGTTGCGACCGTCTTTCGCCGCGGCTTTGCTGCGGTCAACAGCAGACGCGGTGGGGAATCATAATCCCAAGGTCGTTGGTTCAAGTCCGACCGCCGGCACCCAGTAGAAACCGATTCGCCGCAGTCATCCTGCGGCGTTTTCGTTTCTCCCGTCACACGTTCACGATCCACTCCGTCCCCCGTGTGCACGGCGCGCGATGCGCCGCGCTCCCTCGAGCGCCAGAGGGGACCTCACTTGAAACTGTGGGTTCACTCACGCGGGAGGGAGCAACTTCGCGCTGGTCTCTTCGATGGCCGCGAGCAACGCCCGCGCGTCGCCGCCGGGACCGCCGCGGTACATCTTCTCGAAGAGCCAACGCCCGCCGTCATCGCGCTCGCCGAAGATCTTCATCGGGTACTTCGGTCGCGAGATCAGGATCAGCCCAGCGATCAGCGAGCGCACGGTCGTGCCGACGAAGCCGCGCACTTCGATGACCACGGAGACGGTCAGGTCGCGGTCTTCGTAGGCCTTGATCGCGTCGATGATCGCGCGGCGAGTGTCTTCGGTGAGCTCCATCTTCGCCGAGCTGTTCAAACCACTCACGATCACGCAACCGACGGGGTCCGGCTGCTTCGCGAGCTCGCGCTGCGTCTGGCGAAACCCGCGCATGCGCTCGAGCGTCGCGGGCTCGCGAAAATACGCGATCATCACGTTACGCCAGACCGAGAGCGCGCACCCATCGTCGCGAAAGACCAGCCTCACTGCATCGCTCATCGCGCCAGCGATCCTCGCACGCTCGGGCGTCGCTCCGACACCGTGTTTTCTTCGACCCTCCGAGCACGCTCGCGAGGCTCGACGACGAACTCGTCGCGCCCGTGTGAGCCCTGCTGCCGATCGCCGAGCAGCCCACGCGACGTGGGGGTAGCGCGGGCGTGCCCAGCGCGAATGCAGTCGCGATGCTTGTCACAAAGTCCCCGTGGCCCATGATCTCACCGGTGATCGATCACGAAGCCGCCGCGCGAGCGCTCGTCCACGCCTATGTAGACGGGCATTTTCGGGCGCACCCCGAGGATGCTTCGACGTTGGGGTTCGCCGACGCTGCTCACCGCCTGTCGGACCCTTCGCCCGAGCAAGCGCAGCGTGAACGAGCGCGGCTCGAAGAGGCCCTCGTCGATGCGAGCGCGTTGGACGCGGGCGCGTTGTCGCTCGCCACTCGGCTCGATCTCGACGCGCTCGTGCGCACGGCAGAACACTACGCACGATGGTTCGCACGAGACCAAGACGCGTCGAACCTCGAGCTCGCCGCGCTGCCGAACGCCGCGGTTCAGCACGCGCTGCTGCACACCGAGACGCTCGCTGACGTCGAGGCCGTCGTGCGGCGCGCCGAGGCCGTGTCGGGATTTCTCGCCTCCCACGCAGACAACCTTCGCCGCGGCGCGCGCGACGGGCGAGGACCGGACCGCGCGGTGCTGCAGGCCTTCGCCGAGCGGATCCTGCCCGGAGCAATGACGTCGATGGACCTGCTCCCGAGCGGCGTCGCACAGCGGCTCTCGCTCGAGGGCGTGGCGCTGTCTTCGCGCGATCAGGAGCGCGTCGCGAGAGCGGCTGCGGAAGCTCGGGCCGGGTACGCCTCGTTCGCCAGAGCGCTCGCAGACGAAATCGCGCCCTTCGCGCGAGCGCGCGTCGTGCTCGGCGAGGACGAAGTCGCCTATCGACTGAGGTACACGATGGGGTTGGAGGCATCCATCGAGACGCTCCACAGAGACGCGACCGAGGCGCTCGCCTGCGCGCACAGGGCGCTCATCGAGCGCGCGCGCGCCGCGGGAGACTCGACGATTCGCGACGTCGAAGAGGCCCGGGCGGCGCTCTTCGCGACCTTCGAGAAGAAGCCAGAGACGATCGAGGAAGCGGTCGGTCGCTACCAGCACCACATCGACGCCGCGACGAGCTTCGTCCGCGCGCGCGATTTGCTCACGGTGCCCGACGCGCTGTCGCTGTCGCTCGCGCCGATGCCCGATGGGGTCGGCGACGGAGTGGCGCTGACGAACTGGCCCGCGCCCTTGCTGCATCCACACGGAGAGGGCCACGCGCTCTACGCGACGGCCACGGCCGCGCACCCGCTAGTGCAGGCGAAGAACCTCGCTGTGCACGAGGCGATTCCAGGACACTATTTGCAGAGCGCGGCGTGGCAGCGGGCGCGTCCATCGGCGGTGCGCTTTCTCGGCGTCGCTGACGACGTCGCGATGTCTCGCGGGTACTTCGGCGCGATGCTCTCGGTCGAAGGGTGGGCGGTCCACATGGAGCAACTGCTGTTCTCCGAGGGCTTCTACGACGACGGCGCAGAGGGGATCTTCTTCGCGTTTTGTGACGCGATTCGCGCCGCGCGGGTGCTGCTAGACCTCGGCCTGCACGCCGGTGGAATGACCGACGACGAGGCCGTGCAAATGATCTCGCGCGCGACGTTGATGTCCGAGGGATGGGCGCGGATGCAAGTGCTCCGATCCAAGCGCGTTCCCTTGCAGAGCTCGACGTACTTCGCCGGAGAGCGCGCGATCGCATCGCTGCGCGCGAGCGCGTCGGGATGGGTGAACCGTGAGTTCTACGATCATCTGCTGAGCTTCGGGCCAGTCCCGCCCTCCCGACTCGCGGGTGCGTTCGCCTCCCGCGAATCACCGCGTCGATCGAAGAATTGACCTCGAGCGCAGCGCAGAGAAAGCGCCCCGCGTGCTACGATGCGCTGCGAATGATGCGCACGATTGCTCTTCTTTCTTCTCGGTCTATCGCGGCGCTGTGCCTGGCCTCGGTCGCAGCGTGCTCGCCGCCCGTCCAGCCTCCGCCCGAAGACGTCAACGTTGCACCCGCCGATCGGTGCGTCGGCGCGCAGTGCCGCGACGCGACCACCTCCGACGGTGACGGTGGCATCGTCGAGATGGACGGCGAGGTCAGCGACGGCAGCGATACCGACGCAGCGACGCCGTCCGACGTGGTGCTTCCGCCGATGGACACGGGAGACGCGATCGTTCCGCTGGACGGAGGGGTCGTGCTCGGTCGATGCACAGGCGTGATGGCCGCGCCAATCGAGCTCGGATCGGAGCCACGACAGCAAGCGCGCACCGTGTTCGTCGGACAATCTGCAACGGGATTCTTCGCCGGATACCCGCTGCAGGTCGGCGGCGTCGACAAGATCTTCTTTCACCGTCTCGCCACGGCCGGGACGTCCATCCAGCGCACAGACGTCGTCGCGACCTTGCCCGCAGGACGGATGGGCGGAGGCGCGTTTACCGTCACGCCCACCGGATTCTCGTCGGTGTTTCACTCGAACCACGAAGCAGGTCTCGACATCTACCTTCAGCGACTCGACGCGATGGGCGCCACCACCGGAGCGCCCGTCCGAGTCGTCGCGGACCGAGAGCTGTCCGAGGATCCCTTCGTCGTGCGAACCAGCAACGGCGAGGTCGTCGTGTGGCGCTCGACCATGGACATGCTCGGCGGACAGCGCGTGCTCGCAGCGCTCGTCAACGGGAGCGCCGCATCGGCGCCGGTGAGCATCGGTCCCGCGATGACACAAGCGTCTTCGTTCGACGTCACCACCGACGGAACGCGCGTCCTCGTCGCGCTCGTGGCCCGCAACGCGCTCGGCCAAGGCAACGTCTATCTTCAGATCCTCGACGGATCGGGCGCGCTGCAGCGCTCCGTCGAGCTCACGACGGGCGCGTTCGTCTCAGAGTCAGTGAGCGTCGCGATGATGGGCGCAGACGCGGTGGTGGCGTGGACCAACCGCGGCGTCGACGGGACGTTTCGCCTCCGCCGCGTCAACGTCGCGACAGGCGCCGCTGGACCGCTCGCGGTCATCGGCGGATTCGGCTTCGACGTCTCGCAAGCCTCGATCGCGGCAGATCGTGACGGCCTCGTGGCAGCGATGCGCACCAACACGCCCATGGGGCCTCGCATCGCCGTCGGTCGCGTCGGACCCGCCCTCGTGTTGCGCGAAGGCCTGTCCGCGATCGCGCCTTCGGGCCCCGGCGAACAAGTGCGAATCATCGGTCGCGGCGACGGAACGTTCGGCGTCACCTGGGCCGACGAGACGCCCTCGCCCATGAGCACGACCGTGAAGTTTCAGGTCGTTCGCTGCCCTTGAGGTCAGCGACGATCGAGCGCCGGTTCTCTCGCGGTGAGCTCGACGCGCGACCACTGACCATCGTGACGGTGCAGCGAAGAGCCTTCTCCGCTCGATGACAGCGCGAAGAGCACCGGCCGTTCGTCACCCTGCGGTCGGTCCACGATGACGACGTCGCTCGACGCTTCGCCGGCCGGCGGCAGCCCCTCGATCGCGACCCACCGTCCCGCCACCAGCGCCGCCGCGGCGCGCTGCGCGCCTTCCATCCACGCCACGGTCGTCGTGACCTGCCCGCCGACCGCTGTGACCTCCTGCGCCCGTCGCGCGAGCGGCGGCCGAGCGCTCCATCGCCGGGCAAACGGATCGAAGGACGATACGCGAATCGTCGTTGAATCTCCTGGGCGCGACGCAGTCACCCAGCCGACGAGCACCGCTCGCGTGCCCGCTGAGATCGCGTACGAGCTCGCCCGCTCGCTCGCGCTTCGCTCGTCGAGGGCAGACGACGTGGTCGCGAGCAACCCGAGCCGCCTCGATGCGGCCCCGCGCGCCGAGAGCTCGACGGCTTCGAGCGCGACCGACGTCGCAGACACATCCACCTCGCGCAGCGCGACAGCGACCGCGCTACCGACGAGCGCTGCGCGAAGCCCCTTGCGCTCGCTGCCCGCTGGCAACGTGAGCGACGCCGGTGGCGTATAGAGCCACGCGCGGCAGCCCGACGTCCTCGCCGCGGCCGCGGTGACGCACGTGTCGAACACGCTCGCAAGCGAATCACCTGCGCCCACCGCCTGCGACAGCCTCGACGCGACCATCGAATCGTCTCCTCCGACGCTCCCTGCGATGGCCATCCGCGCGCGTTCATCGGCCGCACGCCACGCCCCATCGACGAGCTGACGCAGCGTCGAAGGATCGTCGTTCGCCAGCGAAAACACTGGAAACCGCGCGCCATGCACGAGCACCACGCTGTCCGCTCCCTCTGGCGGAGCGAGCGCTTCGACCTGCGCTCCGACGACGCGCAGCACCCGCGAGCCCGGTCGCAACGCGACGACGGAGCTCGAGTCGCGTCGCTGGCGATCACCGAACACGCGCACGTCGAGCGACGCGCCCTGCCCCGACAGCGCGGGCAAGATCTCGTCCGCGAGGTTCTCGCTGAGCGCCGCGAGGACGACGTACGCGACGAGGTCGTCTCCCACCGCGAGCGCGACAGGCCGCAGCCGCGTCGGCGAGCCCGCGTCGACAGGCGTCGCCGCGTCCAGCGCCACCGGCGCGTCGCTCGCATCGCTGCGAACAGGCGGGCTCGCGTCGCGCGGCGCGCGCTCGCGACAGCCGACGAGTCCCCAAAGCACCGCTACGAACAGCGTCGATCTCACGCTCGGCACGCTCAAACGATCAGCCGCGCGCGAGAGACTTCGCGCAGAGAGAGGTCGCGCTCGACGGGACCACGCTCGCACGCGCGCAAGAGGCGCCAGATGTGCTTGCCGAGGACGTCGATCTCGGTGCTCGCGAACTGCTCGCCGCCGAAGCGCTTGATGAGCTCTGTCTGCGCACGGAGCATCACGGCGTCTTGCTGAAAAATCTTCAGCCCGAGCGGTTCGATCAGCGGCGCCAGCGCTCGGATCGGAATCCGCAGCCGCAAGCTCACCACCGAGAAGAGCTTCGTCCGAAAGTCGCTGACGGGAGTGAGCGCTGTCGTCACCAGCACGTGGTTCTCGTCGCCCAGTTGGTACTCGACCTGCGCGACGCACGGTGCGATGAACCGGTCGAAGTGCACGACGTCCCCGCTCGAGCCAGGCGACAACAGCCGCGCGACCAGTCCAGGCGGCCGCGGCTCGCCGACGTACTGAGCTTCGACGCGATCGGATGACGCTCGGACGATCGCTTCGATCGCGATACCGCGGCTGTCGCTGCGAAACAGCCCCTTGTGCAAAAACGCCGTATGCGGAACGTCGAGCGCGTTCTCCGCGGTGGCGTGCAGCGTCCCCTCGGCCTCGGTGCGCTGGTAGACGTGGGTGTAGCGACCGTCAGAGAGGTGTCGAAACGCGAGCGGCTCGTGCGCCGGCTCGGCGCCTTGTCGGGCATACACCCAGACAAACCCGTCTCGCTCGCGCACCGCGAAGGCGAGCGCTCGCCACGCGGCGCTGTCCTTCGCAAACGCCTCTGCGCCGAGCGACGGAATGTGCGCGCATCGCCCTCCGCGCTCGAAGCGCCACCCGTGATACGCGCACTGCAGCGTGTTGTCCTTGGCGACTTCGCCCATCGAGAGCGGCACGTTGCGATGGGGACAGCGATCGAGCAGCGCGCCCACCGACCCGTCGTGTCCGCGAAAGAGGACGATCGGCGTGTCGTACAGCGTCCGCGACAGGACTGCGCCCGTCGCGAGCTCGTCGCTATTGGCCAGCACGTACCAGTGGTCGAGCGCGCGCGCCGCGGACACGTGCCCGCGGGTGGAGCCCGCGATGGGCAGCACGCGCCTCGTCATCGCGTCGTCGTCGTGCTTGACGAGCTCTTCTGCGGCTTCGTCCGCTCTCTCGTCGCCCCGTCCGTGACTGTTGCTCATGGAAGCCGCGATTGTAGCGCCCTCGTCTCGCGATCACATCCACGCGAAAGTTGCGCCAGACGACCATACTCGTTCGCTCTACAACCGAAGGCGGAGCTGTTGTACGCGACGCCGAGGTTGGAAGAAGACACGCCACGGGTTCAAACGGGCGCGTGTCGCCAACCGAAGGCGGAGCTGTTGTACACGAACTCCACGGCGCTGCGTCCGGGGCGGTCTATGATCGGCGCCCGTGATGCCCGCGCGCGATCATCCGCTCTTGTTCGAACGCTGGCCCAAGCTGGCCGAGACTGTTCCGTGGATGAGGCTCGCGCAGACGCCGACGCGCGTCGAGCGGTGCGACGCCATCGAGGGATACACCGAGCACCGGGCGCACGACGTCGATTTGTGGATGAAGCGCGACGACCTCGTGTCGCCCAACTACGGCGGCAACAAGGTGCGTCGATACGAGTTTCTCTTCGCGAAGGCGCGCGCGCAGGGCGCGACCGCGCTCTGGACGCTCGGGGGACTGGCCTCGACGCAAGCAACTGCCACCGCGGTTCACGGCCGCGCGCAGGGGTTCGACGTCAACATGGTCCTCTACGATCAGCCCGTGACCGAGTTTGCGCGCGAGGCGCTGTGCATCAACGCGGCGGTCGGCGCGAACATGATTCGTGCACACAATTTCGTGACCGGTGCGTTTCGACTGTGGCGCGAGCTGCGCCGCGCCCCCAAAGGCAGCGCGTTTCTCATCGAGCCCGGCGCGAGCTCGGCCCGCGCGAACCTCGGCTACGTCGACGCCATGCTCGAGCTCGCCGCGCAGGTCGACGCGGGTGAGTGTCCGAGACCCGACGCCATCGTCGTCCCCGCCGGCTCTGCGGGGACGCTCGCCGCGATCGCTCTCTCTCTGCGCATGCTGCGCTGGGACACCGAGGCGATCGGGGTTCGAATCGCTCCGTGGATCGCCACCAACAAGCTCACGATCGGCTACCGTGTCCGCTCGACCGCGCGATTTCTCGTCGGCCGCGGCGGCGCAGACCCTTCTTCCTTCGAAGGCGCGAAATGGACGGTGATGCAGGGCTTTCTCGGGCCCGGCTACGGCGCGCCTACCGCCGCTGCCATCGAGGGCGCAGCCGCGTGGAAGACCCTCACCGGCGCGACAGGCGAGGTCACGTACACGGGCAAGCAACTCGCGGCGCTGCGTGTCCTCTGCCGCGATCCACGCTTTCGAGGCAAGACGATCCTCCTCTGGAACACGCTCTCGACGCCGCGCCCCACCGTTGGACCGAGCGCGCGATCGCTGGTCCCACCGGCGTTCGCGTCGGTGTTCGAAGGCCCCGTCGTGGCCTAGCGAAGGCGCGCCCGCGAGCGTGGTCGTTCCGCCGCGCTCACAGCTCTCGAAGCATCACCACGCGCTCGCGATCGAGGCCGCGCTCGATCTCCTTTGCGCGCATCGTACGCAGCGTGGGCGTGAGCTCGTCCCAGGTCAGCTCGCGAAAGCCGAGCGTGCGATACCAAGGCGCGTTCCACCGCACGGACGTCATCGTGACGAGCGTGCACGAGGGGTACCGCCGCCCGCGCGCATACTCGCACGCGTGCTCGACGAGCTTCGTCCCGAGCCCGCGCCGTCCGAAGAGCGGATCGACGTCGAGCTCGTCGATGTGAAACGCGCCGTCCACCGGAAACCCAAGCAAAAACCCCGCGACGCGCTCCGCAGTCTCGATCACCCACAACGTCTCTGCGTCGATCCCTTTCGTGAGCGAAGCCTCGGGCGTCGGATGAGCCACATATCGCTGGTAGACGTCCGGCATCGCTCGAAAGAGCTCGCACGCCGCACGCTCGATCGCGCGCAGTCTCGGCACATCTTCGATGCGCGCGTTTCGAATCGAGCTCTCCATCGCGCGACGAATACGCACGCCTACAGCGCCGCGCAAGACCCACCATTTCAACCGCGCTCGCGATCGCGGCTCAGTGCCGCTTGAGCTCTCGAAGCACCTCGGGTCCGAGCATCCAGCCGAAGTCGAACCGATGGAGCTCCTCGAGAAACTGACCGCGGGTCATCCTTGTTTTTACCGCAGCAACATCGATTTCCCAGTGCGAGTCAGCGAGGGACTTCAAAAGGTAGGCGCGGCGCGCCTGCGGCACCGACAGACGATAGGTCTTCAGGTACGCCACGGTCCCGTCGCGCGCGACGACGCGCTCGCCCGCGTGGTGCTCGCCCTTGCGCTCGAGCGTCGTGACGAAGCGCTCGAGTCGAACTCCGTCCATCCCGTAGACCGACTGGACCATCGCGTTTCGAAAGAGCTCGGACGCCGTAAACATCGTCCACTGCTTCCACGCGAGCTCTTCACGATCGAGCGCCGCGCGAAGCTCCGCGATCGTGCGCACCCCGCGCGCGTCGATGCTCGCGCGAAAGGTCGGCGCCTCGTACCGCGCGTGCTCGAGCAGCTCCGCCGGAAACAGGTCGAGCACGAGCGAGTCGTGCACCGCCCGGTAGTCCTCGGGCGTCGGCGCGACGAACGAGCCGAACAAGAGATCGCCGAAGTACAAGAGCATCCCGCACTGACCGTCGAGCACCTCGAACACCCGAAGCGCCTCGGAGAGGTGCGGCATCGCGCGGCCCGAGAGCGCGCGCTCGACGCGCGGGTCGAGCCCGCGACGCATCAAGCGCTCGGACCAATCGCGGCTCGCCACCTCGGGCCCCGTGAAGAAGAGCGACAAGAGCCCCTCGAGCGCCAGCTGTTGCGGCGCGAAGCGAAGCGATCTCGCGCCCGATCGTCGCGCCATCCGAAGCTTCAGCTTCACCGAGCAGCCGCGGGTGTGAAACGTCCTTCCGTCGCTCGCGCGCACGAACGCGACGCCCTGGTTGAGCTCGCACTCGGCGTCCTCGCCCCAGCCGAGCACAAACGAGTGGGGCACGATGCTCACAAACGCCGACTCTCGCTCGGGGTGCGCCGTGTGCGCGGACAACCTCGTGATCGTCGGCATATCGCCCTCGTCGACGCGCGCGAGCCTCAGCCCGTTGACCGTCTTGGTCCGCACCAGCGGCACGAGCCTCACGCTCCGCCACTGCTGCGAAGCGCGAGGCTCGAGCCCCGCGATGTTCACCGAGTCGATCGAGTACTTGATGCTCACGACACAACCTCTCCCCCCACGGCATCGCCGCGCGACGCCAGCGCCTCGGCCTGCTCGTTGGACCGCTCTTCGTCCTCTGACTCCTCTCGGCCGCCGCGCGTCCCGAAAAACTCCTCGACGCGACCGTCGAGATACCGCGCGAGCTCGCCCAGCGTCGCCTTGTCGTCGGCAAACCGCGCGAATCCCAGGGCGGTCAACACATCCTCGGCGTCGCGCACCGACACCATCGGAGCCGACGGCCCGAAGCTCGCCGCCCCGAAGCTCGTCGCTTCGAACACCGGATTGACGTGAACGATCGACACCGCCCGCGCCCGATCGACGGACGTTCGGTACGCGGACAAGAGCGACGCGAGCGCGCCGGGCGGGTCGTTCTCGTAGCCGTCCGAGACGATCACCACGAGCTCGGGCTTGTGCTCGAGGGCTTCGAGCACCTTCCATGCGAGCCTCGTCGAGCCTCGTGGGCGCACCTCGATCCAGAGCGAGTCCTCTGGCGCGCTGGTCCACAGCCCCGTGTACGCGCGCGACGCGCCACGCAAGAGCGCGTCGATCGCCGCGGTGACCGCCAGCGGACGCAGCCGCTTCTCTCGCGAACCGAGGGTCGAATAGCTGTTGTCGAGCACCGCGACCACACGACCGAACTTCATCGGAGAGCGATCGCACACACGCGCGACGCTCGCCGTCATCGCAGCGAGAAGCTCGTCCCTCCGCTCGGCTCGCGCGCGCGCCTCGAGCGCATACGAAAAGAGCGCGATCCGCGTCGGCGACTCACGAGACAAATCCACGGGGGCGACGTCGGCCGCTGCGCGGCGCGCGGCGAGCTGCGTCCGAAACCGCTCGCTGCGCGTCATCATGGGCGCGATCTTCTCGAGAAACTCGTCCTTCGGGATCTTGTGCTTGCGCGCGAACCCGACCGCCACGCTGTACGGCAACTCGTACACGCTCGCCTTCGCGTAGTGAGCCTGCCGCCAGCTCTCGAAGAGCGCGGTCTCGTAGCGGCCGTCTCGCGTGTGGCGCTCGAACAAGAATCGCCCTGTGTCGGCGGGCGTGCGCAGGTGAAAGTGCCCCACGATCGTTCGAAGCGCCCGTCGGTACTTCACCGCGTCGAACGCCAGATCCCTCGTCGCGAGCCACTCGGACACGACCGCGCGCACGCGCCTGCTCGTCACTCGTCGCCCGCACACGCGCTCGAACAGGTGATAGACGCGCTGCGGCGGCATGCGCGAGAGGGTCGTCGCGACGAGCCTCGCCTCCGTCGCTCGCTCGCTCGCAGACACCTTGGCGGGGCTGCAGATCAGCTCGGTGACGATGCGCGCGCGGGCGTGGTCGTTGATCCCCGCCGCCAGCGTACGGGAATACAGCGGCCGGTAGTGACGACACACGTATTCATGCAAGAAATCGAGCGCGAGCGACTGTCCCCGCGCGTCCTCGTAGAACTCCGCCTGCGAAGTCGCCGACAAACACGCGTTGATGAAGAGGACCAGGTCCTCACGCTCGATGCGCTCGGTGTGCAGCACCACGACACTCCCGCGACGAAATAGGCAGCGGACGACGCGATCGCGAGGCCGCTGAGAGATAATACCCGGGGGAAAGACCGAGGTGACGGGTCTGAAGCTCAACCTTCATAGGGTCGTTTCGGAAGTCACCCCGAAGGCCCGCCGGGCGGCGACGATCCTGCGTCGTCCGGCGAGTCCTGTAAAGCGCATCGCGAGTCGGGCAGAATCCGCGCGGTGAAGACGTTCGACTACCGCCTCGTCGAAGCCCGACCTGCCAGCCAGCCCTGCTATCGGTGCGGCGAGGATATTGTGTCCGGCGAGCTCGCGATCGAGGGAGTCTTTCTCTCGCGCGACTGGGACGACGACATCGACGGCCCGAGCTTGATCGAGGGCGAACGCAGCGAGAAGAACACCAAGCGCTACCACGTCGACTGCGCGGTCGACGTCGACGTCGAGCTCGCGTGCCCGTTGCTCAAGAGAAAAAGAGACCGTCCCCCCGCCGTCGCGGCCGCCTATACCCTCGCGGTCGCGAGAAGAAAGGCAATCAACGCCCTCGCGCGCGCGAGGCGAATGGGCGCCGCCCCGGGCGCGCGAAACGTCGTCGACATCGAGCCTGCCCGCGATCGAAAGGGCCGACCTCGCGTCACCGTCGTCGTCGTCGGCAGCGCCGCGACGTCGAACTCCCACTCGTGGAACACCATCACTGAGCTCGCGCACGACTTCGCGATCACCTCGCCGCTCAGGGAGTACGTGCTCGAACCGTTCGTCGGCAACTCGAGCGAACAGATCGCCCGCGACCCTTCGCAGCCCCTGGTGGCGGCGGTGTTCGCCGTGCTCGACGACGTCAAGATTGTGAAGGCGCAGCGCGACAAGCTGGCAGCGCTCCGAGCGCTCGGCACGCCCCCCCCCTTGCTATGGGTCATCGGCAACGGCACCACCGACCCCAAGCATCGCGACCAGAAGGTGCTCGAGCTTCGCGAGGAGCTCGCTCGCGTAGGGTTCTCTGCGGATGACGCGATCGCGCTGTGCTCGCGGACCGTCGACGAAGCCAGCTTGCGCGAGCTCGCGCTGACGCTCGACAGCGCCGGATCTCGCGCGAATCAGCCGAAGTCGTTCGTCGCTGTCCTCGAAAACGCGGTGTCTGCCGTCGAGCAAGCGATCCGCGACGAGGGCCGCGAGCAGCTCGCACCCCTGCTCGAACACATCGTCACCCTCCTCTTCGCGCGGCTCGATCCCGCGTCGCTCCCGGCGGCGGTCGAGCGACTGTTGCCCGAGCGCGCGCCGCTACCGCTGGACCTCGCCGCGCGCATCCGCGCCGCTGCCAGCAGCGCCCTTCGCGAGACGACGGCACGCGAGGCCGCGCTGACCCTGCTCAGCCACGTCGACGTTCGCTCGGACGCCGCCGTCGTCGACGCGCTTTTGCGCGCGATGGTCGAAGAGAAGGGCAGGACGTTTCATCGCAGCTTCCAGAGCGCGACGAAGCTCCTCGGCCGATGGAACGCCGCGCGCCTTCACCGCTTCGCCGCAGACGCGATGGTCGCTTCGGCGACAGGCAAATCGCGCTTGTGGCAGCTCGACGCGCTGCTCGCATCCTGCGCGGACCGCGAGATCGCTGCGCAGCTTCGCGCGTTCGCGTCGTCGACGACCAAGAAGGATCCTCGAGCGCCCATGGCGGAGGCTCGCGCGACGCAGATCGAGGCCCGCGCCCGCGAGACCGCGAAGAAGACCGCGGGATCGCCACAGCCACCCGCGCAGCCTTCGCTCGCCGACAGCTAACTCGCTCGCACCGTCGGCCGCGCGCGAAAGATCGCCTCGGCCCACTGGTCGTATGCCAGCGCCGACGGGTGCAACCCGTCGCTCGCCCACGATCCCGCGTCCGCTTGCGCGGTCATCAACGCCGTCAAGTCCAACCACTGGCCGCCGATCGCGCGCGTCTCGTCGCGCAGAATCGTGTTGAATTCACGCACACGATCGAGCAGCTGCGCGCTGTCGCCGAACTCTCTGCCCGTCGGCGACCGCGGCCACTCGGGCTGCGGCAACGCCATGATGTCCGCCGCGGCGACCCCAGCGTCGCGAGCCGCGCGGAGGATTCGACGGACGTCGGCGCGATAGGTCTCGGCCGTTCCCCTTCGGACGATGTTGTTCGCGCCGATCGCGAGGGTCACAAACGTGGGTAAAAACACAGCAAGGAGCGGGACCTCGCGCTCGAGCACGTCCGCCGTCGTGTAGCCATTGACCGCAGGGTTGCGGGCATCGACGCGCACGCCCGCGTCTCGCCAGCGAGCCACGAGGCGCGATGCGAAGCTCTCGCTCGGAAGCGAGCCCGTCCCTGCGGTGAACGAATCGCCCAGCGAAAGATAGCGCTCGACCGACCCGGCGTCGGACGACGCGACGTCGTCCCGACGCACCTCTGCGTCGTCTCGTCGCCCCGCGTCCTCGCTCGCTCCTCCGCTCGAGTCCGCGGCCTCGGGCGTTTGCGTCCGACACCGCGCAGCCAGAATCGCCGCGAGCGCAAGAAAAGACCGCCTCGAAAGATCCATCGAACCGTTCGACCTACGCCGCGCGAGCGCGATCGGATTCGTCGAAGATCATCATCGGCCGCGCGCCGCGCCCACCACCTGACCCCAATCAGTGTTCGCGGTCATCGAGACAAATATCGTGTTCGTGGCAGATACGTTGCGGCCCGCGACGGTCCGAGCGAACGAGAGGTTGATCTCGGTCGATGGCGACACCCGCGCAATGAGCCCTCCGGAGACGTCGAGCAGGTCTCGATCGAGACGAACCTCGCGCAAGAGCAAGTTGAACGTCGGGTCGTTGTCGCGACCGTACTGATCCGCAGGCAACGTCGGATCCACGGCCGCAACCGAGATCCCGATCACCCTTCCCTGCGTGACGCTGTACTGCCCGCTGACGCCACCATAGAAGACGAACAGCTTTCCGATCGACTGGCCCACGCGAAACGCGCCCTGGACCTGCTGCCCGGCTCCTTCGGTGCGCGCGACGAACGTCGCGTCGAGACGAACGAAGGTCCCCGTTCGAAACGCCAGGCCCATGAGCAATGACGCGCTCACGTCGAGCTGCGCGTCGCCCAAGGTCACGTCGTCGCGGATGTTTTGCGGACGAACCAGCTCGCCGGCGCGCGCGAGAAAGTCCGCAGTGCTCGTCGGCCGATCGCCGAAGGTGCCCTCTGGCCGCGCGTACCCCGTGGGCATCTTGAAGCGAAGCTCCGCCGCGAGGGCGAGCGGCGAGAGCGACACGAACTGATAGCGCAGGGCGAGGTTGATGTCGGCGACACCCGCCGTCGCGCGCGACAAATTGATGATGTTGCGACGGTAGTAGTCCGCCTCGAGCCCCATGAAATCCATCGGGCGCGGCAACAGGATCACGGGGTCGGCCGTGTACGACACGACCCGAAACGGGACGTTGAGCTCGAACTCGAACCGCGGCGCGACGCCGGCGCGAATGCCGGCGAACATCGTTCCGCTGTGAAATTGCCCGCGAAGCGAGAACGGAACCTCGCCGGTGATCCCTCGTCCGTTGGCCGGCTCCGAGAAGAACTCGCTGTTCGCGTACTGGTAGTACACGCCGCCGCTCACCGCGATGCGCCCCGGCCTGAGCACCCACGGCGACGCCTCTGCGCTCGTGCTCGCCGCGCACACAGCAGCCACACACAGCGCTGCGCGCATCACGCCCGCTCGAACACCTCGCTCCATTCTCCGATGCTCCTGCTATGGCACGACGCTCAAAACGAGAGCGGCGCTTCGTCTTCGCCTTCGGCCGGTCGCCGCACAGGCTGCGCGGCCGGACGCGGTTGCACGACCGGCTGCGCGGGTCTCACAGCTTGCGCGGGTTGTGTCGACGTGACGACCCGCGGAGGCTGCGTTGGTTGTGTTGCTTGCGTCGGTTGCGCCGGCTGCACCACGGTCGGCGCAGGCTCTGGCGCTCGCGCGACGACCGGCGCGCTCTGCGGCGCTTCGGTCACTCCCGTAGGCCCCGTCGCCGTCGCCGTGCTGACAGGAGTCGCGGCCCGTGCCACAGACGCAGCCGCGGTTCGAGCTGTCCTGACACCGACGCTCGTCGGCGGACGCACCGCGAGCCGAGGCTCTGCAACAGCGACGGACGGCAACGGCGCTTGCTCCACGGGCGCCGGTCTCGTCGGCGCAGGAGTCGGTCGCGCCTCGCCGATCGAGGGCTGCGCGGGTGAAGGTAGCGACTGCGGACGCGAAGGAGGCGTGGCGACGGACGGCGAGCGCGCAGCCTGCGGGGCAGCTCGTTCGCTCCGGATCGAACGCACGGTCAGCGCTCCGCCGATGCCGACCGCGAATAGAGCACACGCAATCAAGATCGGGGCAACGGACTTGCGGCTCGGCGCTCGCGATCGTCGATCGAGCGCGGTCGGGGGAGCCTCGATCGCGACAGAGTCCCTCCGCGCAGCGCGCGCGCCGTCGGGCCCGACCTCGATCGTCGAGTCGCTAGCAGCCTTTGTCGCCGTCATCGGCGATGGAACGACCGATCGCGGCGCAGCAGGCGTCAGCGACGGTCGCGGCGAAGCCACCACCGAGACCCGGGTCGTGCGCGGGGCGACAATGCCCACCGCGTCGAACATCTCTGCCAGCGCCCGCGCGTTTTGCGGTCGATTGGCGACGTCGCGATCCAGACATGCGTGAACGACCGCCGCGAGCTCGGGGTTCACCGACGGAACCGTCTCGAGCAGCGACGGCATCGGCGCCGTGCACACGCGAACGGCGACCTCGTGAATCGTCTGCCCGTCGAACGGCAGCACGTCCGCGATGAGCTCGAACATCATCACGCCCACGGACCAGACGTCCGCCGCCGTCGACGCGCGCCCCGCGTCCAGCATCTGCTCGGGCGCCATGTAGTAGATCGTCCCGAGCGCAGAGCCATCGGAGGTCTGCGTCGTCGCGTGCTGAACCCGCGCGATCCCGAAGTCGAGCAGCTTCACTCGAACTCCGCCCTCGCCGTCGCTCGCGAGAAACACGTTCTCCGGCTTGACGTCGCGGTGCACGATCCCCGCCTCGTGCGCGGCCGCGAGCGGCTCGAGCATCTCTCGCACGATCGCGAGGCGCTCTTCGAGCACCGGACTCGCGCGGTTCAGGTACGCGTCGAGGGGCTCACCCTCCAGCAGCTCCATCGCGAGATAGGGCCCCACGACGGGGTCTTCTCCGGCGTCGAACACCTTCACGATCCCCGGGTGCCCCAGGGCGGCGGCCACCTTCGACTCGCGCACGAACCGCATCCGCGTCATCGCGTCGCCGCTCGCCTCTTCGCGAAGGACCTTGAGCGCCACGATCGCTTCGGTGTGCTTGTGGCGCGCGACATACACAGCGCCCATCCCGCCCTCGGCGAGCGGACGCTCGATCAAGTACCGATCTCCAACAATATCGCCGGGCACTGGCAGTTTTGGTTGCATCGCTGGGCGCTCGCTTCGTCCTTGCTGGATCGCTTACGTCGCTCGTAGTCGCTCGGTTCTCTGATGCTCGAGAACTACACGTGTGGCGCGGTCGCGAGCATCGACTCGCGCGTCGAGAAGCGATCGTACCAGTGCGACAATGTAGGACGGCCTGTTCGGACATCGCCGAACACGCTTCGAAACTCCAGCCATCCGATCGTCGCGCCCGCGCAAACCTGCGCGAGATCGACGCGCGCTTCATCGAAGTGTGACGCTTCGCGGTCGAGCGCGTCGAGGCCCTGCTGCGCTTTCTCTCGCTGGCCGTCGAGCCACTCGCTCCACCAAAACTCCTTGGGGCGATGGTGGCGCTCGTAGAAATACAGAATGCCAGCGTCGAGAATTCCGTCGCACAGAGCCTGCAGCCGAAGCACCCGCCAGCGCTCGGCGCCCGTCGGCGGAAGCATCGTGCTCGAGCCCGCGAGCACCGCGAGGTACTCGCAGATCACCGGCGAGTCGTAGAGCGTCGTGCCGTCTTCGAGGATCAGCGCCGGAATCTTGTTGAGCGGATTGGCCTTCGAGAGCGTCGGGTCGGCCTTCGTCGGCGTCGGTCGCAACAGTTCGGTCTCGATTCGATCCGCGAGCCCGAGCTCGCGCGCGGCCACCAGCACTTTGCGAACAAACGGCGAGGTCGGCGTGTAGTAGAGCTTCACGACACCGAACCTTACCCCCATTCGGCGCGCGGTTGCCGGGCGCGCATCGAAACACGCTCGCCGTCAGGGACACAGCAGCGACGGAGTGCACTGAAGCGACCCGACGCCGAGCGGCATGCAACAACGCTCGAGAAACGGCGTGCAACGAGTGCCGCACCGACCGCAGTTGCTCGCGTCGCTGGGCACGCACGCGCCGCTGCAGCAGAGCTGACCGCTTGCGCACGCCGGAAAGCACTCGTCTGGGCGCAGACATCGCCCGCCTCGGCACGACGTTCCCATCGCGCACGTCGCGCCGGTGGTCCCGCAGACGCACGCGCGGCCGACGCACATCTCGCCGGTCGGGCAGCCCCCGGGACACGCCGGCCCACACACGCCCGCGGTGCAAACTTCCCCCGCCGCACAGCGAGCTCCCGACGCGCCGCAGCCGCACACGCCTGGCGCGACGCAGCGCTCTCCCTGCGCGGCATCGCACGCCGGGCTGCACATCGGCGGAGGGTCGATGCACACGCCCGCGGTGCACATCCCCCCGGCCATGCACGCGTTGCCGCATCGGCCGCAGTGGGCAACGGTCGTCTGGTTGTCGACGCACGTGTCGCCGCAGCACTCCTGACCGAGCGCGCACGCTGCCGAGGCTCCGCAGCGACACGTCCCTGCATCGCATCGATGCCCCGGTCTGCACGCGGGTGTGCACACCGCTTGGACGTCCTGTACGACGCCCGTGTCCACGCTGACCCCAGCGTCGACGCCGGTGTCCATCGTGCTGCGTTCGTCGGCCACGACGTCTTGCGCGACGCCAGCGTCGACGTTCGCGCCAACGTCGGCGCGATCTGTCCGTGCGCCGCTGTCACGGGTCGGAGTCGGCATCTCGACGCCGACGCAAGCGGCGAGCGACGCGCTGATCAGGGTGACGACGCACAGTCCGGCGCGATTCATCGCGACGAATGCTAGCGCGGAGTGGCTGGACACTGCACGGGGACGCGCTCGAGCGTGACCATGGCGAAAACCCGAACGCCCAGGCAGAGATCACTCGGCCACAGCGCTCGATTCCACCGGGTCTTCACCGCGAAAAATCATCCCTTCACGGTTGGCGACGCGCACGATCGGCGGAACGCTGAGCTCGACGATGTCTGTGCGCTCGACCTCGAGCGCCGGGTTCTTTCGGGCCTCGTGCTTGGGCGGCAGCGCGTCGAGCTCGTCCACCGTAAACGCCCGCCGCACGACGCGGCGCTGCAGGTACGTCCCGCGCTTGAAGAACGCCGGGAGATCGTCCCACTGAAGCCCCGCCTCGCGCATCATCGCGAGCATCTCGCGCTGGCTCTTCTCGTGGAGGGCGTTGTGCGAATACTTGCTCCGCGCCGCAGCTTCGATGCTGTTTCGCGTCGCGTCCTGCTCGCGCCAGACGAGCACGTTGGCCGCCTCCGCCACAGACGGAACGCTCCACACCCGCGCGTCGAACGTCGGCACGTTCGCGAGCGTTCGCCGAGAATACTTCTCCGGCAACGCGTCGGGCAAAAGGTGGTTGAACGCCGCGGTCGCTTGCGCCGCGAGCTGCGAGCAGAGCTTCTGCACGCGCCCGTCGAACCAGCGCTGCTCCTTCGCGTCGTCCGCGTAGAACACCAGCGTGATCTCGTCGGACTGCGTGTAGGCGAGCCGCGCGCCGCTCTCTCTGAGCAGGTGTCGCGCGGTCTCGATCATCAGCCGCGAGAGCCTCGCGTCGAACGGCTTCTCGAGCCCTCGCGTAAACGTGCTGAACGATCGCCCGTCGATCCGGGCCATCCCCGGAACGAGCGGCGCGAGCCTCCGCGACGTCTCTGCCCCCTCGTACTCCTTCATGCGATCTTCGAGTGACTGCATCGACTTGCACCGCGTGTATGCCCTGTGAATTCACAGGCATCTTGTTTAAGTGTGTATCAATTTACTTCGGTCCGGACGGCGCCGAATCGGACGCGAGAGCGCTCTCGCTGGTGAGCGGCGGCTGAGGCGCCGAGACCTCCTGAGCGGCGAGCGTCGCCCCTGGAGAGCAGGTCCCGAGGGAGGCGATGTCCGCCGCTGCAGCGTCGGTGATCTCTTGCGGGGCGCCAGAGACCCGCTGCGCGCTCACTAAGGACTGAACTCCCGTCGCGCAACGGCTCTGCGCCACATGGGCTCGACCGATCTGATACGTCGCGTACGCCACGAGCTCGGGCGACGCGTTCATCCGGACGATCTGCTCGTAGAACTGCCGCGACGAGTCATGGTCGGCTTGCCGGCGAAACAGCTCGGCGAACGCGAGATACGCAAACCCCACGAAGCGACTCGTCGGAAACCGTTGGATCAGCAAGAGGTACGCGCGTCGCGCATCACCCTGCTCCTCCTCGCTCTCCATCGCCGAGCCCAATCGAAACAACGCCTCATCCGCGCGCGCGTATCGCGGGTGATCTGCAGAGAGAGCGCGCAGCGCCCGCACCGTGTGCGAGCGGGACGTGTTGGCGGTCGATGACGCATCCGAGGCGCTGTACCGCCGGCGGGCGCGTTCGGCCGCGATCATCAGCGCCCCTGCTCGGGTGGGATCCTGCGGCGAGCGCGCGATCGCCTCGTCGACTTCACGCTCGCTGGGATCCGCTTGCGCCACAGGCGTCGAGGCGACGGGAGGAGCGCTCGCGATGCTCTCGTTGCCTCGAGCGCTGGACGCGCTGACGTACGAAGTTTGCTCGCCAGCGGCAACGTCTCCGCGACACGACATGCACAGGCCCTGCGCTGCGAGGCCCACAATCATCACCAATGCCCATCCCCGTCGCCGAACTCTCTTCATCGCTGGTGGACGCAGCGTAGCGCGTCGTCAGCCTCCGACGAAGCCGCGGAGCCACCGCCGGATCGGCTCGTGATCGAGCGCGGCGATCGGCACCTCGGTCTCGCTGAACACCTCGGGACATACAGGAAAATCCGCGCCGAAGCGCCTCGTCCCGACCGAGCGCGCCGTCCGACGCTCGAACACCGCGACCGACGCGACCTCGCGCCGAACCGTCATCACCCTGCGCTCGCGCGGCGCGATCGTGTAACGACACGGCCGGGACTGAGCTCCTGCTCGAAAATACGCAACGAGATCTACGTCCCGAAGCGTCTGCGGGTCTCCAAACGACTCGCCTTGCTCGGCCACGAGCGTCCTGCGTCCTGCGCTCGAGGGAACCTCCCCCGGCAGCAGCGCCGGTTGCCCCGCGCGCCACGAGCGAAACACCTGTGCGCGGAGCGCTCGCGTCGAGAGTTCGACCCGCGCCGTCAACGCCGGCGTCCCCGGAACCCGCACAGTCAAATCGATCGGAACCATCGCCGCGCGATCGAACACCACGCGCGTCGGCGTCGCGGCGAGCAGCTCGTCCCACCCGATCGGAACGCGCACCACGCCATCGGCCGCCGCGTCTCGCTGCGCCCGCCCGAGCTGAACTGTCGTGCGAGCCGACACCGTGATGGACAGCCCGTCGCGCTCGTCGAACGTCCCCGCGCAGCGCGCTCCGCGGCATTGAACGGAGCTCGCGCCGGTCGTCCCGTCGCGCGCCACCTCGATCTTCGCGGGGCGCGTAAACGTCGTGACGAACTCTCCTCGGCCGGACTCGGAGCTCACCGAGATGCGCAGTCGCTGCTGCTCACCGAACGGCGCAGCGCTCACGGAGCACGACAAGTGCTCGCGCCGAGCGCCCGTCGCGTCCGGCGCGGACGGCGGACGCGCGCGCGTGCAGCGCACCGCGGACTCGATCGCGTCCCCGACCACCGTCCCGTTCGCCACGCTCACCTCGAGCGCGAGCACGTCTCCTTGAAGCTCGCTCGTCACGATTTGCGCCGATGGCGTCTGTGCCCGCGCGAGCTGAGCCTGAGCCTCGCGGCGCTTGAGGTATCCCACCACCGCGAGCCCGCCCAGCACGAGTACGCCGCCGACGAGGAGAGCGCCGGCGACGAGGTTCGTCCGCGCCTTTCCCTCTTGGGCGCGCGCGACGCGACGCGCTTCGACCTGCGCCGCGGTCGACGCGTTGACCGTGTTCGCCGCGACGAACCTCGCCCCCTCCAACGCCCCCGCCTTCGACACCGCAGCGCCCGGAGACGGAACGATCGACTCGGGCCTCGACACCTCCACCGGAATCCCGAGCGCCGCGTCCTCTTCGGCCTCGTCGTGCGACGCACCAACGCCAACAGCACCAGCGGCACCAGCCCCGCCCGTCGCACCCGTCTCGCCAGTCGTCGGCGCCGCACCGCCGCTGTTGATTGTGTGTGTCTGTACGCCCTGCGCCGCTCCCCCGCCCTGAGCAGGCCCCGCAAACGATCCCTGAGGAGGAATGCTGTTGGTCCCCCACGTGCTGCCCGCCGTTCCGACGGACCACGCGGCGGCGGGCGCTGCCCAACCACCGGTCTGCGCCGGCGCGAGCAACGGCGCGATCGCGGGGTGCTCGCGAACCGCGACCCACTGCGTCTCTCCGGACGCACAACAGAGCGCGCGGTCATCGAGCTCGTTGCGCTGAAGCATGGCGACTACCGTCGCAGCGTCGAATGGGCCGCGCTGCTGCCCCTGCGAATCATGGACGTACAGCGTCATCGTCGAGGCGCGAGCCTACCACTCGCTCGCGACGAGCACCGCCTCGCCGTGGATCAGCGCGTCGAAGATGAACCCCGTCGACCAGATCGCGATCAGAGGCTCGTACGGGTTCGCGAGGGCCTTGAAATCCCGCAGCCGAACGCCGTCGATCCCGTCAGGCCTCGTGACACCCGTCACCGACAGCTCGCTCCACAGCTTCGCCAGGGTGCTCTCGGCCGCCGCGAGCGCCCACCACGAGGGCCTCGGCGGAGCGTCCGTCGGGCCGTAGCCCGGCGGGAGCGCAAACGGCGTTTCCCGCAGGACAGACGCGATGGTCGCGCGAAGCGACTCGCTCCAATAACTCTGTCGCTCGGTCCGCCACTGCGACGCGTCCACCGTTCGCCACGAGATTCGACGCAACCGCTCGACGCCCCAAGGCGCCAGGCGCACGAGCACCTCGCGCACGAGCGCCTCGGTCGCCATCGCACCCGTGCAGTCCGCAGCGATCGCGACGCACCCGCGCAGCGTCGAAGGCGCGCTCGTGGCTCGATCGCGCACCGTCGCGACCGTCGGCGCGGCGCGTTCGGCGGCGCGATAGCGCGCCACGTTCGCCGGGAGTCTGGCTCTCCCGATCGCCTGAGGCACCTGCGCGCGAAACGCTCTCGCGTCGCTGCCCAGCCAATCGACCGGCACCAGGCCCCGAGACACGATCAACTCCCACGCCTCCGCAGCGGCCATCGTCACGCTCGCCGTCGCAATCGTCCCGCGTCGTGTCGGCGACACAGCGTCCTCGAAGGCCTCGGCTCCACCGCTCGTCCACGCGATCGAAAGCTCGTCGCTCTTCCACGTCGCGCTGAAGCCACGCGCGCTCAGCACGGCTCTGGCCGCAGCCTCGCTCGTGTCGAAAAGCGCCGCGAGCACCGCCGGAAGCCGCGCGCGATCGGGCCGCAAGATGCAGTCGACGAGCGCCGCCCGATCGTGAATCGCATGCAGACAGCCCTCGTCGCGAAGCGCCACCAGGCACGCGCGCGTCAATTGAGCGCGGGCCTGTGCGTCGCGGCCAGGGTCGTCGTTCACCGAGTAGCCGACGATCGCTGCGGCATCCAACGCACACTCGACGCGCCGTTCGCACTCCTCGCATCGAGCCGTCGCGGAGACCACGCGCGCCTTTCGATCGGCGCCCCAACGGAACTCGACTCCCGACCCGCTCGGCGCTCGAATCATGACGATGCGCTCGTTACCACAGCTCGTCGCCCGGCTTCATCGCGATGGACTACGCCGCTCGTACGCCCCGCGCGCCTCGCTGCTCCGCCACGTCGGACACCATCGTGTACCGCTGCTCGCGGCACCACGCGACCGCCGCGAGCAGCACCCCCCCAGCGTCGGGGCCGACACACGCGAAGAGCACAGCGCATGTCCGCTCGCTCACGACCGCCGCCACCGACTCGTTGCCCCTCTGACGCTGCACCAACTTCACTCGCATCGCTTCGACCTCGCAGCGCTATCTACGCACGACGACGCCGGAGCTCCAACATTCTAGTGACGTACTCTGTCACACGGTTGCGATGCGTTCGAGCGCGACGATCGCCTCGTCTTTCGCCGCGTCGATCGCAGATCGCTCGACGAAGCCTTCGATGAAAAAGAGCGCGTCGCCCTCGGGGTCCGGGATCGTCTGTCGCACGCGCCATCGACCTGCGCCGTCCGGCGAAAGCACGGTCAGCTTCGGGTCTCGCCCAGGTCGGTCTGTTCGAATGCGATCGAACTCCTCCCAGTAGTCGCGCATCGCGTCCTCGAGGCGCTCGGGTGTCCAGGCGGCCGCGTGGCTGTCGCGCACGTACGCGAGCGCTTCGCCGTACTCCTTGGCCGCGAGCGCCGCGAGAAACAGATGCATCTCGGCCCGAACGCGGGCCGCGAGCGCCCGCTGCGCCTCGTGCTCTCGTCGCTCTCGCTCTCGCTCGATCGCGCGCGGGTCCTCGTCGAGCGCCTTCTGAGCGTCCTTGGTCGAAGGTGCGCTCTGGAGGCTCTCCCACTCGTCCACGAGGCTCGAGTCGACGCGACGGATCACCGCCCGCAAGAACGCCGCGACGTCGATCACCGCGTCGTCCTTCGCGGACTCCGGAACGGTCTGCATCAAGACCTTGTACGCATCGCTCAGGTACCGCAGCAGCACGCCCTCGCTTCGCTGCAGGCCATACTCGCGGATGTACTCGTCGAAGCTGCAATAGCGCTCGTACATCTCCCGCGCGACGGACTTGGGACGAACGTTTTCGTCGCCCACCCAGGGGTGAACTTTCTTCCACTCGTTGAAGGTCTCGTACACAAACTCCCGGAGGGGCTTGGGGTACTCGAGCTTCTCGAGCGCAGCGACGCGCTCCTCGAACTCGACGCCTTGGGCTTTGAGCTCGTCGAGCTTGGCGCGCTTGATTGCGTCGAGCTGCTTGTGCAGCACGACGTCAGGGTTTTCGCAGATGGATTCGGCGAGCGTCAGCACGTCGAGCGGATAGCTGTCCACCTCGCGCTCGAGCTTCTGCACGGTCTCGACGAGCCACAGCGCGAGCGGCTGGTTCATCGCGAACTCTTGCTGGAGCTGCATCGACACGCGGACGCGCTGGCCTCTGCGCCCCTCGGTGCGCCAGGTCTCGATGATCTTCGCCTCGATGAGCGAGCGAAACAGAGCCTTGGCCGTCGCGCGCTCGTGGCGCTTCTGCCGCCCCTCGAGCGCGGAGGCCTCGATGAGCTGGATGAGCTTTCCGTAGCCGCCGCGGCGCGTGTCGATGTGCCCCTCGATCAGATGGATCAGCATCGAGTGGGTCACGCGAAACTGCGACGCGAGCGGCTCGGGCTCCCTCACGCGCATGCGCTCGAAGGTGCCGCGGTCATAGTTGACGAAGCCGTTTTCGGGCGGCTTTCGCCGGACGATCTTGCGGAGCTTCGCTGGGTCGCCCGCGGCCTTCGCCTCGAGCTTGAGGTTTTCGATCGCGTGCTCGGGCGCCTGAACGACGACGTAGCCGACATTGTCGTAGCCCTTGCGCCCAGCGCGGCCGGCGATCTGCCGAAAGTCGCGCACGCTCAAGAGCGCGGTCTTCTCGCCGTCGAACTTGAACAGCTGCGTGAACAACACCGTCCGGATCGGAACGTTCACCCCCACGCCGAGGGTGTCGGTGCCGCAGATGACCTTCAATAGCCCCTTCTGAGCGAGCTTCTCGACGAGGAGGCGGTACTTGGGGAGCAGTCCCGCGTGGTGCAGTCCGACGCCGTGGCGGACGTACTTCTGCATGTCCTTTCCGTACGGCGAGTCGAAGCGCACCTCGTTGGTGGCCTCGGCGATGGCCCGCTTCTCGTCCTTGCTGCAGAAATCC
>LNFM01003637.1_pt1 | contig 31139 bp, 42 predicted proteins | sample 596031 | NCBI WGS metagenome assembly LNFM01 (sample SAMN04254537, study PRJNA301005) | activated carbon metagenome | isolation source: dual media filters at the Ann Arbor, Michigan drinking water treatment plant | place: USA: Ann Arbor
AAAGATGATTAATCAACTTTTCTAATCTTTGTACGTTATTATCACTATTATCTTCTAAAATAGATATTTGATTGTCTGGCATTAAAATCTCCTATATTATATTATTATATAGACTTAATTTAATATTTCAAAGTTTAACAACATCTTGACCGTCATCACTTTTTAACTCTATTATTTTATCCAAAGCCTCATATGCTATTGTTGACCTTACTTCCGAAAAGCAACTATGCATACTTAATATAGTAAAAAAATCTTCCTTACTGTATTCACTATTATGGAAAAAATAACGACTAACTCCATTTTGTTCAAGTATGAAAAGTGTAGCTGATGGTAGATAATCATCAAATATATAGTTAGGGTGAGTATAAAGAATTTTATAATAATACTTAACTTTTGTTGCTGGTGAAGATGGAAGACCTATTGCATAAGACAAGTAATCCAAGTTTTCTTTTGGTGTTCCAATAAATGAAATATTTATTGCAAAATATATCTTTCCACCATGATACTCAAAACTCTTTAAATCTGCATATTCTGGAACATAATCAAAATCATCAAATTTATCCATTTTGTAGAATGTATAATCTCTAATTTCCTTAAGATTTAAAAAACTAGGACTACTAATAAACTTAAAGTTTTTTGTTAATTCTATTGCTTCACTGAGTAACATGTTGATTGGTTTTTGCTATTTCCTTTCAATCAACTTATTGGCTCAAAAATTAAAGTCAAATTTTAATTTTTTTATTTGTATAGTCTTTTAACGGCAATGTATATTCAATATTCCTATTAAACTCTTCTTTTAGTATTTCATCTTTTATATTTTTTAGTGTTGAATGCAAATTCAAAAATTTAAAAAAATCTTCACGACTGCATTCTTTGTTCATTAAAAAGTAACGATTTACATTGTTTTGCTCCAAGGTCAATATCCTGTATCTATTTTTTGTACTCCAATTATAGTCATACTCAAATCTTATTTCTGAAAAAAACAATGCATGTACTTGTTCAAAAGAAACCATTTCCAAATTAAATGCAATAGACTTAATATATTCACTAAGATTGCTAATCCTGTCTGTTTTAATTTTTACAGCATGTGATTTAGGTTCCAGATTACTGTAAAAATATTCTATTGGTAACATTGAATAATCAGGAATATATTCTAATTTTTGTTTGTTATAGCCTAAACTATAGAAGTCATATTTTTTAGCATTTTCAAAATCAAATTCTTCTGGCTTTGGAGTAAACTTAAAGTCTTTTATTCATATTTTAACTTTTTTACCATCATGATTTCCATCTTTAGATTTAATTTCTTCGTTCATTTCAGAATGTAGTAAAATTTTCTTTATATCGTTTAAATTAGGATGTAATTCTACAATTTTAAAGAAATCATTTTTATGAATTTCTATAAAATCAAAAAAATAACGAGTAATTTTATTTTGCTCTATTGTAAATAATTTTACACTTTCTTCTCTATAACCCCCCATGTTATTTGAGCGATTAGCTATTATATTTGAGAACATCCTTACCCTTGCATCTGATTTGTCTGATATCCTTAATAAATAAGCCAAATCATCTATTTGCCTTTCTTTTTCTGGGATATTATTTCTTTCTATTATGACATAATCGTACTTACTTACAAGATAACTATAATCAGGTCTATAACTAAATTCATCAAACTTTTCTTCAATATTATTGCTTATAAAAGAATAACCCTCAAAATTTTTAAAATTAAAGCCTTGTGGGTTCGGTTTGAAATCAAAGTTCTTTGATAGTACTTTTCCTTCATATGCAGATTTATATGTCATATTTATTCTCTTCTATTTTAAATAACTAAATTTTAATTTTCTTTTCTGAAAAATTATTTGCATCACTTTTAATTATGTTTTCTTCTAAACTAGAATATGATAAAATTTTTCTAATATCACTCAAATTGGGGTGTAAATTTATAAATTTAAAAAAATCTTCTTTATTAACTTCTCTTTCATCATCAATAAAATAACGAATAATATTATTTTGCTCAATTATTAAAATTGTCATACTTGCATAACCATCATTTCCATCAGCACATAAATTAACACTTTTATAGTCTATACCTCTAAAAGCTTTAACCGTTGCATCTGACATTGATGATATATTTAAATTATATGCCAACCCATCAATCCACTCTTTCAATGAAAACTTAAACTCTTTTTTTATGCTGAATCTTTTATAAGAATATGTTAACTTTGAATAGTCTGGACGATATAAAATTTCATCATATAGATTAATCAAATCCATTTTTCTGATAACAAAATCACTCATATCTTTAATGCAAAAATTTTGTGGGTTTGGTTTGAAGTTAAAAAATTCAGCCTTGATTATTGCTTGTTGAATCAATTCTTTTTCTTCTTTTCCTTCTTCTTTATCTTTAAATTTTATATTCATATTATGCTAAATTATTATCAAATAATAACACATTTCATCAATATTTCCAAAATTCTTATTTTATAAAAATTGCTATGAACGCTGAATTTGCTAAAATAATAAAAATTACTTAAATTAAAATGTTATTAACCGAAAAAGAAATACTAAGGTGGTTGACTGGGATGAATTCAGCAAACACTGACTACAATAAAGCAAAATATGAGATATTGGAGAGTGATAACAAAGAATATCCATACATCGTTAATGTTGTGGGTGATTTTCAGATCCAACTCAAAAATATTCCAAATCATAAAATTCCAGTTAAATTTGGAACAGTCACAGGAAATTTCTCAATCCAAGAGTGTGGCTTGAAATCTCTATGGGGTTCACCTGAAAGTGTTGGCGGTGACTTTTACTGTAACGACAATCAATTAGAATCTCTCGAATATGGTCCCAAAAAAGTTGATGGTATGTATGATTGCTCTGGTAACAAAATTAAAAGTTTGCAATACCTTCCTGAAGAATTAGATTCTCTTGATTGTTCTAAGAATGAACTCAAAAATCTAAAATATATATCCAGGGTTATAAGTAAAAAACTTTCTTGTGTTTCCAACAAAATTACAAGCTTGAAACATTCTCCAGAATTTGTTCAATCTTTATTTTTAAGTAATAACAGGCTTAAAAACTTGAAATATTGTCCTGACAACAACCTCTTGAAATGTCACGGAAACTCAATAAAAACACTTCTCTATTTACCGAAATCCAAAACCAGTAGTATTCAATTCAATAACGAATACATCGGATATGAGCAAGCTTTAAGGTTCAATGAGGAATTTATTAAAATTGAACAAATTAAAAAATTCTCACATGATTTAAATGAAAATTTAAATCAAAAAACTGAAATTAAAAAACCTTTAAAAATATAATTATATTAATAATTAAAAGTTTCTTAAAATTTAAATTTTTGTTTATTTATAAACTGATCTTTCAATTCATTTGATTTTTCAAGCATTCTAACCAATCTTGCATCATACTCTTCACTTCTTTGAAGAATTCCATTTATATTTTTCCAGGCTAAATCTTCCGATTCTGTACTCACATGAATTGGAACACTTTTATCTATCTTGACGATAAAACACACGTCATAGTGGAGATGGCCTCCAACATCGTGGATGTCTAAATCCAATATATTTCCACCATTTAACATCTCTATTGGTATATCTTTGTTGTTGTACCCTTCCTCTCTTACTTCTCTTAAGGCAGCATCTGTTATTGATTCTGTTGGGAAATCATCAAAATCACACCAATGACCACCTAATTGAAGCCACCTTTTGAGCTTCTTATGATTTGTAAGTAAAACTTCTGTTGCATCTTCATTAACTACTAAAGCAGAACCAGTAATATGAGCTACATTAGATTTTTTGCCAAAGAAATCTGTTGGTTGATCTTCTAAAATTTTCTTAAATCTTTCAACCACATCTACAGGAGATTTATAACTTCTTTCAAATAATTCATACAATTCTTTTTTCATTTTTTCGTCCTTTATTTTTAGTTTAATTCTTCATATTTTTAACTTAGTAGTTTTATTATTTTCTTTAAGATATAAACTTAGTTTATTATGAATTATATACTTATCAATAGCATCTTTTATATTTTCTATATCAACTTCTGCCCAATATGGAATAGGACTTTTACATTTTTTAAAAATATCATCATTTAACTCTAAATTAAAAGGAGTCCATTGACTTAAATCTTGTGTAAATTTTGAATCATAAAACATGATTTCCATATCTTCAACTTTTGATACATTCCATTTGGATATATCTCCATTGAATGCAGAACCAGAAAACATAAACTCCATATTTTTAACATTGGATACATCCCAACTTGATATATCACCATTAAATTTACTTCCATTAAATAAAGATGTCATATCTGTTATTTTTGATACATCTATATGATTCAGGCTACAATCATTACCATTTGCATTGATATTATCTTTAATTAAAGATTTTAGATGCTCTAAATCAGTTGCTATTATTTTTTTCATATCTTCATTTTACTTTTAAATTTTAATGTATCTTTAAGATTATTTTCTAAAATCTCATTTAATATGTATATTCTAACTGCACCAGGTGTATCTTCAACATTGGCCCAGTAGGGGATTGGAGCATCACAACCATAGAACATATCATCCTTGCTACCAACAAAGCTAATTGGCTTCCAGCTAGTTAAATCACCCGAAAATTCAGAATCACAAAACATCATCAGCATCATTTGTACTTTTGATACATCCCATTTACTGATATCTCCATTAAATTTTGAAGTTTGAAACATATTTGACATATCAGTAACACTGGATACATCCCAATTTGATATATCACCATTAAACTTTGATTCAGCAAACATATATTCCATATCATTTACTTTTGATACATTCCACCTACTGATATCTCCATTGAATTTAGATTCAAAAAACATAAACTTCATACTGTTAACTTCAGCAACTTTCCAATTGCTAATGTCATCATTAAAATTTGAATGAGCAAACATATATTGCATATTTTTAACATTGGAAACATTCCAATTACTGATGTCACCGTTGAATTTTGATTTATAAAACATATATTGCATGATTTTAACATTAGAAACATCCCAATTACTAATACTACCATTAAAGTTGGAATCATAAAATAAACCATTCATATCTATAACATTTGAAACATCAACATGGTTCAGACTGCAATCATTACCATTGCTAGAAACTTCTTCATCAATTAAAGCTCTCAAATGTTCTTTGTCTTTTGCTATTATTATTTTCATATCTTTATTTTATGAGCTTTTTCAACTTTATCTGGAATATATTCATCTAATTGGTTATGAAGCATATATTTTCTAACTGCTGAATTCGTATTATCAGCTTCAAACCAATAAGGAATAGGTGCAGAAGAACCGATAAACATTTTGTCCTTGTATTCTAATTTTAATGGTTTCCAGTTTGTTAAATCTTGATTGAATTTTGAACTGAAAAACATAAAGTACATATCTTCTACATTGGATACATTCCAATGGCTGATATCTCCATTGAATTTTGACTCACTAAAAAGATTACACATGTTTTTTACATTAGATACGTCCCACTTGCTTATATCACCGTTAAAAGTAGAATTATTAAAGAGAATACCCATATCTTCTATCTTCGATACATCTATATGATTCAAATCGCACTCATCACCACTAACTCTAATCTCTTCTTCGATTAAATATTTTAGATGTTTTTTGTCTTGTGCTATAATTTTTGTTTTCATATTTTTATTTTATTGGACTTAAATTTATTATCAATCAGTGATTGCTCTAGTTCTTTATTTAACCAGTAACTTCTAACAGCAGCAGGTGCATCTTTTGCTTCTGCCCAGTAAGGAACTGGTGCTGGACAATTATCAAAGATGCATCCCTTATTATATACACTCAATGGCTTCCACTTGGTTAAATTTTGGTTAAATTTAGAGTCTGCAAATATACCAAATAGATAATTTACATTAGAAATATTCCAATTGCTGATATCTTGATTAAATTCTGAAGCTCCAAACATCCCTGCCATATCCTTAACATTGGATACATCCCACCCACTTATGTCTTGGTTAAAATCAGAATCGGTAAACATTCCCCTCATGGTGTTCACACTTGACACATTCCATCCACTAATATCTCCGTTGAAATTAGAATCTCTGAACATATATTGCATATTTATTACACTTGAGACATTCCACTGGCTGATATCTTGGTTAAACTTAGATCCTTCAAACATAAAATACATAGTTGTAACATTTGAAACGTTCCAATTGGATATATCTTGATTGAATTCAGACTTGAAGAACATCATGCTCATATTTTTTACTTTAGAGGTATCCCATTTGGATATACTGCCATTAAACTTGGAATCATAGAAAAGTTCACTCATGTCTGTGATGTTGGAAACATCAATATAATTCAAATCACATTCATTGCCATTTAAATCTATTTTATTTTTAATTAATGCTTTTAGATGCTCTTTATCGGTTGCAATTATCTGGTTTTTCATATCTTTATTTTATTGGATTTATAATTATTATCAATAAGTGATTTTTCTAATTCTTTATTTAACCAATAGCTTCTCACAGCAGCAGGTGTATCTTTTTCTTCTGCCCAGTAGGGTACAGGAGCTTTAGATAAACCATACATATTGTCTTTTCTTTCTAAACTCATTGGCTTCCAATTTGTTAGATTATATTTAAACTTAGAATCTCTAAATATAGATTCCATACTTTTAACTTTACTTACATCCCACCCACTTATGTCTTGGTTAAAATCAGAATCGGTAAACATTCCTCCCATATCTATAACATTTGATGTATTCCATTTTCCAATATTTTTATTGAAACATGAATTTTGAAACATGCATCCCATATCTTCAACATTTGAGACATCCCATTTAGAAATGTCACCGTTGAATTTTGAACCTTTAAATAAAGAACTCATATCTTCTATATTAGAAACACCAATGTGATTTAAGTCACATTTATTTCCATTCAATTTAATTTCATATTCAATTAATGATTTTAAATGTTCTTTATCTTCAGCTATAATTTTTGTTTTCATATTTTAATTTTAGATTTAATATTATCTTCCTGTTTCAACTTTTTATTTAACTTTTCTTTGAATAAATGTAATTTTACTGCCTCTGGAATATTTTCTGTTTCTGCCCAATAAGGTATAGGTGCTTGACAATTATGAAACATTTCTAGTCTTTTCACTAAAGATAAAGGTTCCCAATTTGTTAAATCATGTGTAAATTTGGAACCTGAAAACATACATTCCATATTTTCTGTAAAAGACACATTCCAATTACTGATGTCTTTATTAAATTCAGCTTGGATGAACATACAAAGCATAGTTCTTACTTTACACATATCCCAACTACTAATATCTTTGTTAAATTTTGAATCTGCAAACATAAATGTCATGGCACTTACATTAGATGTATTCCAATTAGAAATGTCTTGATTAAATAATGATTTTTCAAACATAGAAGACATATATTTAACATTAGATGTATCCCATTGACTGATATCACCATTAAATTTTGAAGAACAAAACATAGCGCTCATATCTTTTACTTTTGAAACATCCCATTTATTAATATGTTTATTAAACTTGGCATTACTAAACATATAACTCATGTCTTTAACATTGGATGTATTCCATTGGCTTATATCTCCATTGAACTCAGAGCCTGAGAACAATGTTTTCATGTCATCTATTTCTGACACATCAATATGATTTAAATCACATTCACAACCATGATCACCCATTTCTTTATTAATTAAAGACTTTAAGTGATCTCTATCAGTAGCTGTAATTTTTTGTTTCATTTTTTAATATTTGGATATACTTTTTATTATATATCAGAAAAATATCAAATAAAGTTGATTTTTCCTCAAAAACTTCATATTCTTGAAAAATAAAGAAGGTAAAAGCAATATGATTGACATGATCAATTTAGAGGTAGAAGAAAAACTTACTATTATTGAAGGCTTTTCAAATGTTTATCTTATCAACAAAGTCAGAAGAGAACTTCCAGGTTTAATTGTCTATTACTTCAAGAATATAGAAGGCAACTTGGAAGTTAAATTTCACTTCGCTATGTAACGAAAACTTAAATTTGATTTAACCTGTTAAATTGGTAAAATTAAATTATGAAAAATGAAAAAATACAAAACTATCACACAGTTCTTCCTGAAATAAAGATGATATATGATGACTGCTTTCTTTATAAAAAGGAAGGAAGTCTTATTAAACTATATGATTATATTAATAGTTTTTATGAAGAAATTATTCCAGATCCAAACAAAAGACCTGAAATTATCACCAGAAAAGGAGAGCAATTCGGTAAAATGAAGGCAAAGAAGGATATTGCAGAATTCAATACACATCACCTTCTTTTTAATCTTGAAACTAAAGACAATCTTCTCACATACTATTTAACAAACCCAGACTTTGAAGTTTCTTCTAGTCAAATGTATAAACTCAATAAAACACATCCTAATTGGTATCATGAAAATAAAGAAGGGATAACACCTTTATCTGCTCTTTATGCTCGTGGTGATATTGATGTTATTGATAAAATATGCAGCACAATGAATCTTAAATTTGATATAAAAAACAAACATAATGAGTATCCTTCCTTTAGTTTTTTTAAAGATAGAAAATATTTTAAAGCAAAATTAGATCACTTCTTGTATGTTCGCAATAATGATTCTCAACATTTTTATAGAACAGCACTCAATGAAATCTACACTGCAACCAAAATATTAGAGCAACAAAAAGAAATATATGACAATTGTAGTTTGAGAAAATTTCAAATGATTAGAAAAAGTTGGGATGAAAAATTTGATATATTTTTTTCAGCCAATGAAAAACTAAAAACAGAAGGTGTTGGCAATCCACTTATGCAATATCAACCAAGATTCACTGATATGATTAATATAAAATATTCAGACTTAAGTAAAAACTTAGATCAAATAATTCTTTCAAGACATTTAGAAAAACCAAGCACTCCAATTAGTAGAAATAAAATTTAACTTTTTTTTGGCATAATTCTATCTAAATACTGTCTTTTAATCATAACCAAATCTGTGTTTTCATTACACATTTGCGTCATATCATTTTCATCTAATTCTTTTTCTATATGATATTTAGAAATAAAATCTTTTAATCCATCTATGGGGATATTATTAGATCTTAAAAATGTTTCGAATTCTGCTATCTTTGCACACCTTCCATCATTTTTTATATTAACCCTAAAGTCCTTGAGGAATAATACAATTTGACTATACTGTGTTGGATATTGTTTTATAAAAAGCGAATTCTTCGCAAGTCCCTCTTTTACATAAAAACAATAGTCATCAATAGTCATTTGTTTATTAAATCCAATAGATATTTTTTTTCTTGTAAATTAATAAAATTATCCCAAGCTCTTTTTGTTTCTACATCAACAGAAAATTTATTAAATCCTTTCATTATGGAACATCCACCTGAATGGAAACTTAACTGAAGATTTCTATTAACACCTTGATTTAAAGTCTCTATATGTTTTGATATATCATTGGTATTCATATCTATATCTATTCTGTTTGCCAAAGATAGATTATAAAAACTTACACCCATGAATAAATAAAATATTTTTATTAATAAATTAGATTTCATATTATTATTTAGTTTGTCTTTAAATTTTTTAGTGATACAATAGAGAAACATATTTTTTTTAATAGTCAATAATATCAACGAATCTCATTTTTAAAATATTTTTACATCAACAACTATAAGGCTTTAAAATTGAACTACGAAAAAATTGAACTACAAGATACAGCAGAAATAACCGATCAAAAAATTAAAAATGAAAAACTAATATCTGAATACTCCATAGAAACATCAATAACAATTAGAACCTCTATTAATCTTAACGAATACTTGATTAAATCAATCAACTTCTTTAGTGGGGACGACTTTCCAAATCACTTGCCAGAAGGATTTTCAGCAATAAAAAGATGGACACTTTACTCTCCCGCAATTTCTTTAAAAATTAACTCAGATAAAACTGTTGATATTCTTGTTGAACCAATTTACCCAATGCCTTTTAGTAGGGTTATATTTCAAGATGAAAAAAATCCGAATTTAATGGTTAAAGGAGAAGCTATTGGAATATGTGAATCCATTCTAGGAGAAAATAAAGTTTTCTATCAAGTTAAAACAGATAGTTCACAATATTTAAAAATACCATCTGATCAATGTATTCTTGATTCAAACTATAAATTTCTATATTTCTACGAGCAAGACTCAACACAAAAAAACAATATTATTTGTGCAATCAGATATTTTGGCGAACTCAACAATGAAACATTAAGCAAATGCAAGTATCAGTTTTATGAAAGCAACAATAAATACAAAATTCTTGAAGAAAATGGTCAAACAACTATTTTAGTTTCTGACATATATCCAAGACATGATAAATCACAAAAAAATGACTCCTACATAAGAGCAAAAAAATGGACAGATCTTCTTGATTTTAGTTATGATTTAAAACACAATAAAAACAAAACTAATAAACCATAAAATAAATTATGAATACTGAACAATTAGAGATAGCATCTAGGATAAACTCACTCAAAGGTATTATTCACAATATAGACTCTCATCAGAAATACAGTTTATTGGATTATTTTTTAAAACAGCATCAAAATTATATTGATTACTTTGAAGATTCACACAGTCTTAGTTTTGCCATTCAAAAAACTCAACACTCAAAAATAATTACAAAAATTTTTTTAGATAATGGATACAATCCAAATAAAGAACCAGCAATTATTAATGCCATTAAAATGCAGAAGTTTAAATCAACTAAAGCAATACTCAAATATGGTTTCAATATTAACTGTGAATTCAATCAACATAATTTTTTAGAAGAGACGTTTAACCTTATTAATACGCAAAAGAGTAATACAACTTTAAGAAAAATTAATGCTATTTTGTCACTGATTGATGTTTTTAACTTAGATATCAAAACCATTAATTCATCAAAAAACGCTATTGCAGAAGCAGAAAAAAATATTCAAACAATGTATGAATCTCATCCTGCACTTACCTCTGATATATTGGAAAACTTCCAAATTTTTAAAAATAAACTCAATTTGATAGAAAAAAAACTCAATCTTGATATAAATATATTAGAAAAAAGTACTCATACTAAAAAAACTGTCATAAAAATTTAATATTTCTTCTAAAATAGCTTCTAAACTTTTTGTATTTATGTTAAAATTTCACATAATTTTGTAGAAATGTTATTAAATGTATAAAGATAAAAAAACAGTCATGATCTCTGTAGGTCCAATACCATCAAGATTGGATTCAGTTAAATTCATAACCAATAAATTCAAAGGTGGACTTGCACTTAAAACAGCAGAGTATATTGCATCAAAAGGACATGATGTAACAATATTTGCATGGGACAAAACAGAACTAAAGACTACACTACCAGTTGTTCGTGTTTATGATGTTATGGATTATTATCACAAAGTTCTGAATTTCAATGCAAACTGCTATATTTTGGCAGGTGCTGTAGCAAATTTAATGCCATCCAATCCATATGAAGGCAAATTCCCATCACATAATTACTCTGTTGGTGAAAAGTTCAATATTGAGTTTGAAATTGCTCCAAGAGTTATTGATCAGATTAAAAAGCATCACCCAAGAAGCACATTGATAGCCTATAAACTTTATGACTCAGACAATAATGGTCTTATTGAAGCAGGCAAAAAAACTCTATTTGATAGTCTTGCAAATGTGGTTTTTGCAAATCATCCTGCATGGGCTAAAGAGAAAAAAATTGTACTGACACAAGATGGAGCAGTTTTTGAATGCTCATTTGATGAGCACTGTGAAATGATTACTGATTTGATTTCTTCTGAATTTTTTAAAACTGAAATCATTAACCGTCATGAAGTTGAACTTAATGAGACAGATAAATTTATTATTGATAATTATCCAACCTTTGAGAAAGACTCAAGAACTTACGGTACTTTTGCAATTAGAAAAACACCAGCAATTATGCGCTCTCCTTCTGATAGAAATTCTTTTATAACAACTACCAGAGGTAAACAAGGTGGCAAGAATAACTTTTGTCTGGTGTCAGACATTGATTATTCAACAAGAACAATTTTTTCTACAAAAAAAGCTACACTCAATGCACCTCTATTGGGTAAATTTTTAGAGATGAATCAAAACTTTGAAATTGTCATTCATGGTCATGATTTAATTGGTGATGTTCATCATGATAAATATGAATTTGCAGGTACAGATGGCGACTTGAATTTCGCTGTCAAAAAAGAGCATTCAAAACCTATTCTATTACCTCAACACGGATATATCGTAGGATTTGAAAATCTAGAACAATTTAAATTATTCCTTAAAGACAGGAATTCAAAATGAATAAAACAATTGCAAACGATTGGAATTTCTATAGAACTCAGTTTCCCATAAGATACTGGGAACAAGGTGAATTTGATGAACTCATTGAAAATGGTTTTGATATTTGCTCAACAAATGCTTATGGACGAAATATAATGCATTATATAGATGAACCAAATCTTTTGAAGCATATAATTAATTACAATGAAAGTTTAAAGCTTGCCGATAAACCTCATCTTAGATATATATCACTTGATAATTTCAATTCAACATTACTTAGCAATAGAACAAACTTTGAATGCTATAACTTGATTTTTAAAGAAACAATCAAAGAAGTATTAGAATCATTTGAAGATCCAAAAGAAATGATGCAAACTCTTGTATTTGGAAGAGATGTTTTTAACAATAATTCAATAACACAAATGAGCATCAACTTTGGTGAAGTCTTTTCAACAAACGATAACATCAAAAAGATGCTAGGTGAAATGATGACAACCCTTTCCCTCATAGCCAAAGTAGATAAATCTTATTCTGATTCTATACTGGGAGCGATGTATGACAACAAGTTTATAGATTCAGTAGCAAAGAAACTTGAAATAAAACCTGCAAACAGTTTAAAAGAAATTATTTCAAATCATATAGTTCAATACAATCACGATTGTCTTGATAATGCATTGGAAAAGAATACAACTCTTAATAAAAAAATCAAAATTTAAAACCTATTGCCAATTTAATTAATTTTGTTAATATTCTAAAATATTCACACATATTTGAGGAAATATGATTATTTGCATATGCAACAACATATCTGATAGAAAAATTAAAGACACCATTGAAAGCAATGGCAATAAAATTTCATCTATCAAAGACTTAAAAATTCACCTTCCTCTTTGTAATCAGTGTGGTAAATGTAAATCAGCATTACAAGATATTATTGAAAAAACTACATTGAGCAATTAATTTTGACATAGTTTGTTAAAAAACAACACATGAAACGAATAAAAGAGATATAATTAACTCTGTTCTGAAGAAGATTTTAGAGCATTTTTTTAATTCAACACTTAAGGAATTCAACATGTTTAATCGTATTTCTCAAAAAATTCGTCATCTGGCAATTGCACTTACCCTTTCTGTATCAGCACTTGGTGCAACTAATGCTCATGCAGGTAGTGAGAGTGTTGGTGATGCACTCCATGTTCTTATCCCTCTTGCTGCATATGGTGCAACATTTCACTTTGATGACTCTGAAGGTCGTACCCAGTTCTATAAATCTTTTGCAACCAACCTGATTGCGACTAAAGCCCTCAAGAGTGGTGTCAACGCCAATCGTCCTGATGGCAGTGGTAACGATTCATTCCCATCAACCCACTCATCTGTTGCCTTCCAAGGTGCTGCTTTCATTCATTATCGTTATGGTATGGAATATGCTTGGCCTGCTTATGTAGGTGCTGCATTGACTGCATATAGCCGTGTTGATAGCAAACGACACTATACCAAAGATGTTGTTGCTGGTGCTGCATTGGGTATTGCAAGTTCATGGTATTTCACATCAAAATATCAGAACCCAAAGAGTGCTGTTTTCATGCCCTATTACGATAGTGAAAAGTTTGGCTTCTTGATGTTCAAGCAGTTCTAAAAACAAAAAAACCAATTAATTCATACAAGCCTGCTTTTTAGCAGGCTTTTTTGTTTGCTTTTTTCCTTAAAAAGTATTAAATTAGCTTCAAAAGGATAATTTATGAAAATTAAGAAATCTATAATATTCATTTCAATGCTTGTATCAATTGGCTCTAGTTATGCACAAACGATGAATAATACTACTATTTCACAAGACTTGAAGGGTGTGCCACCTAGTGTTATGAACCGATTTCAAGGGAAAGTTCAAGAGGGAGATGGTAATGTTCCAACTACAGTTAATAGAATTTCACCAGCAAACTCTAACTCCATACCAACTATGATTCATACTCAAAGGACAAAAAATCCTAGTCAAGCACAAACTAGCCCACAAAATCCCGATAATGGCACCAATAGTGCTCCCATTAAGGTTAGTGATTGCAATAAAAACAGCAAACCTATAACACCAGAAGAGATGAATGTTAAATCTTCACAATACAATACAGAACTATCATCTTTTGCTTCAGGTAACAATTTGATAGGTGTTACATTAGATGAGAAAGATAATCTACCGAAAGGAATTGTTTCAGTACAGTTCATATATTCAAAACTGCCTGAGTCTCTGAAGTGCCACACCATTAGAGTAATAGAACCAAACTCTGTTGTCACTATGGACTATTCACCTAACAGAATTAATGTACAAATTGATGCTAATAAAAAGATTACTAAATTAGTTATTGGTTAAATACAAAATGATTAGGAAACAAACTACAGTTAATGATTTGACTGCAAAACCAGTGTTCAAATACATTGGTGGTAAGACATGGATGTCTGAAATTCTTAATAAAAAAGTTGAAAAATTTATAAAAAATAAAAAGATAACAACCTACATTGAACCATTTGCTGGTGGTCTAGGATCTTTCCTGGCAGTTCAGAATAAACTATTTAAAAATAACATACATAATATTGTACTGAACGATATAAACTTGAATATAATTAATTTATATCAGCAGATAAAAAATAATCCAGAAAACATAATTAACGAATTAAGTGTTCTTGAATATCAATTCAAAGACTTTATACCAAAAAACATTGACTCAAAAGCTTTAGATAAAGAACATTTGATAGGATGTGAATGGTTCTTCAAATCTCAAAGAGAGTTGTTTAACATAGAAAAACAAAGTAATATTAAGTTAAAGATAAACTCAAAGAAAGCACTAGAGCAATCAGCTAGGCTTATTTTCCTACAAAGGCACTCTTTCAATGGCATATACAGAGAAAATGCTTCAGGAGCCTATAATACCCCTTTTAACTGGTCTGCAAAGTCTGCTAACGACTATGAGAACAATATAAACAATCTTCATTCTGTATTATCAAAATTCAATCTTGAATTTACATCAAAAACATTCTCAGAATTTATTCCTCAATATTTTAAACAAAATTCAAATGAGGTACTTTTATACCTTGACCCTCCTTATACAAACTTAGATCAAGGCGCTGAAAATAAATATTCTAAATCTACTTTTGGAATCAATGAACAAAAAGAATTAATTCAACTTATTTCACACTTCAATTTTATATATTCAAATCACTACGACTTAAGACTTATTAAGCAAGTTAAAGAGGTTACAAAAAATAATGGTAAATTAACAGTTCATAAAATTGGAAGAAAAAACATAATGACTGCTCAAGTTAAAAATAGAAGCAATCTCATTGAAGAAGTTTTAATCGTATATCTTAATCAAGAATAATATTAAATTTTTATCTTATTCTTGGTACTTTCTTTACTATCCAAATTCTCTAAACTTCTTAACAATTTCAAAGTTTGAGTTTTCTTAAAAATAGCATCCTCTGAAGCCAATGTTTTTTCTAAATAAAGACATACATTAGGGAACTCTTCTGCACCAATGAAAGAGTATATTGTCTGATTTAAGAATATATTTTGTACAATCATTATAATATTATTTTCTTTTTCAAAAAAATAAATATTTTTTAAAACGTTCCAATTATATTCTCCGTCTAAATACTTGATGGAATTTCCCCACAAATACTCATATCCTTGAATATCAATTGAAGAAAAATTCTCTTGCTTTTCATTATATTTTTTTTGAATCAAATCGGCTGTAAAAGAAAAATAATAAAACAGTCCTACGATTTCTTTTTTTATTATTAAACTTGATGATACAGCAAAAGCATCTTCTAAAATCAAATCTTCTATGTTTAAATCAGCATGATAAAAATCAATTTTATCATTTTTAAAGTTTTTGATAACATTGAGTTTACCATGCTTTGAGAATCTGTCCTTTACAACCTTGAAGTACGGAACTCTATCTGCATTTAAACAGATGTTGATTGCTGAATCCGCGTATGTTGTTAACTTATATTCATTTGCCATATAGTAGCATAATCACTTTAAATTAACTTCCCGTTTCAAGCGTGAAAGATCCATCGCTATTATCTTCCAAACCTTCAATAAAGATATGATTCCTATAACGACTTTGCTTCATGACACTGTCAAGGAAGTGCCACAAATCAAGCCAAGTCATTTTGTGACCATTTTTAAAGGAATCTGTTTTATACTTTTTCTCCTTATAAACGATAGCATCAAAATTCAAAGTGCAAGTATCGTTGATTTCTGTAGTCTTAAAAAGCTCATAATATTCCCAGCAAGACATAAAATCGTTTTCATTAGAAATCTGATAATAAAAATCATTGTTTTCATCCAACTCTTCTTCTTGTGCATCCCAGATGTGAGAAACAGCATTGTTTAGCATCAATTTTGCTGTTGACAAGGCTTGCAAAGACCAATAATGGCTACTGCCCTCACGAAAGAGTTTAGAAGACTTATCAATTTGATGAAGCAAGTAGCAATGTGTATTGTACAAATCACGGATAGACTCTTCTGTTTGTTCTTCAGCAACATTTTTACTCAAATATTCTTTGAAATAAGTTTGTGCAGTTACTGCATCACGATAGACATCATCACTGAAATCTCTAGACATCTTCTTGACAAAATCATTAATTACTTTACCAACTGATGTAATGTTATCAATAGCATCTTGTGAGAGTTTATAAGTGGTGTTCATTTGTGATTTCCTATATTTACAAGTTGATGAGAGAATTTTATTATAACATTTCTAAGACTTAATATAAACTACTTTTTTTCTAGTGACCTATATACAACAGAAAACTATTTTAATGGATTAATTTTTCTGTTATTTTGCCCCTTTTTAATTTCTAAAATAATACCACTATAAACAGTATTCTCTTTATACTTGTAAGAGGCGACATCAAAATCATCATTTTTAAAATTATATTTTCTAATTAACTTTTCTGCAAAATCTGGATTATTTTCTATATACAGCTTTTCTGCAAAAGATATATTCATATAATTATTAATCTTAGAAGAATTACGTCCCTTTTTTTGATTTAAAATTTGAATTTCTTTATCTAAATCTATTAACTCTTTTTTTAATGCAGTTTTTTGTCGAGTTTCTATTATATGTTTTCTACGTGTTAACTTAGCATTAAACTCCATAACTTGTTCAATTGACCTTTCTGAAACACTAAACTTTTCAATTAATAGATCATTTATTTCCTTAGTTTTTTCTATTTTCTTTTCTATAAATCGCATTTGTTTTTTATAAGTATTTTTCTGATGCTCTTTGAAATCAATAGAAAAAATTTGATAATCATTTTTTAGTTGTTCTGGGTTAAATATTCTACTTAAATTTATTGCTGTATATTTGGGTATAATTTCATTATTTGAAAATATAGTTATAAAATTATTTACAACATCACAAAGCTTCTCATAATTCTGAACCCTTATATTAGGTATGTCATTCTTTAAAAAAGCTATTAAATTTTCAAAGTACTCATCTATTTGAGCGAAAGCACCAAAATTTCTTAAATTAATAATTTCTTTTTCATTAATTATTAATTTATCTATTTCGTTAATAATTAAGCCACTTATATTTTTTGATTCATCAATAGAAATTCCTTTGCATGCAAATCCTTCTAAAACTATTTTATCTTTTAAATCATCACTAATCTCAGCACTTATTAAAACTCTAGACATACAAGATGTTAAAAATGTCATTCTTTCATTATCAACACCAATAGATCTTAATTTATCTTGAAGATTATATTTAACTTTTGCTGAAAATTCAGTCAAAAGATTAAATTTAACTTGATATATTTCGTCAATAGACTCAACTCTCTTTTCTTGACTAAATTCAGTATATTTAAAATCACCCTTTAATATTCCAAACTCTAAACAACTTAAATGTTTTGCAAGCTGTTTTCTCTCTTGTATCCTCGTTATTTTTCCATCAGAAGTGCTCATTGAAACTACAATTCCTAATGGTGTTCTCTTTACACAATCAATCAACCCAGAAGAAGCAACACCTACCTTGTTTTTTAGCTGTTCAACTATTTCTATAGTCTTATTTCCAGTTTTTTGATCTTCAATTGCTTTAACAGGTATATTTCTTGCTTGGCTCTTTAGCATAATATAGTCATATATCCTTTTTTTGCTTGAATACTGTGAATTAATTGCTGAATTAAAAAATCTATCTTTTGATAAATCCTCATCAAAACATCCTGTCTCAAAATAAATTTTTAAATCAGATAAAATTTCTGCCTTACATTTAACATTTAAATCTCTTTGAACATAATCAAGAATATCACGATAGGTATCTGAAAATAGTGATTTTGCTATATATTTTCCGTTAAAGAAAAAATTTCTTATATCGTCATCAGAAACCTTTTCTTTATTTTGCAAACTACTTAAAATGCCAGATATATCTTTTATATTTTTAAAAAAATTATAAAAAACATCGCACTCTTGCTGACTTAATTTATTTTCAAAATATTGATATATTTGATTCTTTTCAAAATCTTTAAAATTTTCTATAATATTTATTAAGCTTTCTTGATCTATTTCTGTTACTTCCTTACCATAAGATAGTTTCTCAGATAAATATTTTAAAACCTTTAGCTCTTGATCTTTATGTAAACTCATTGTTAAACTTTCTTTTATATTTATTAATATAATATCAAAAATTAATAAAATTAAAATAGTTTGCGTAAATTTAGAAAAGATATTACAATGTCAAAATATGGAATATGAAATAATTTTTTGTAACGATGGTGTGCTGAGGCTTAAATTTGGCAACAAGCCACTCTTATCCTTAAAGTCCATGCAAGAAGTAGAAAAGATGGATGATTTTTCATTCATAGTCAACTTTTGGCACTATTCCTGCATTTTTGAAGATGGTTTAAATATTGGTAGTTTCTTACAATGTATTTCACCTTGGTCTGATTTTTTCTCAAAATTGACTGGTAAGAATATCAAAAGTTTTATAGATGAAAGTAAAAAGCCAACCCCAACTGAGAAATTGGATAAACTAGTAGACTTCATTACACTTTCATATGTAACCGACATAGATAACAAACTTGAATATGAAAGAAGCAATCTTAACCTTAAAGACATATCTTCTTGGTTTAGTGAGAAAAGAGAATTCAACCTGACAAACCTCTGGAACTTAAACTCTGGCTATAGACTCACTGGATACAACAAACAACAAGAAGATCAATACAGTTTATCTGCTAGTAAAATGAATGAAATTTCACACGTACCAGTATTCCTAGAGAAAAGACACTTTATCCTGTTTCATGAGTTCATGGTCAGGGAAAAAATGGGGAAATCCTACAGAATGTTTGCAGATAATGCTAAAGGAATTCAACATTTGAAATCTGGTTTACATGATTACTCCATAACTTATATTGAATCAGAAAAACTACATAATCTACAAGAGGTTGTCAGGGGATTTTTTGAGCTATTGCATAACAGTACAGCATCAAGGGACTATTTCTTTGATGGATTGGCTATGGATATGAAAGAGCTAGAGAAAGAACATCATAAGGCTCGTGAAATCATCAACAAAGAAGACAATAATGTGATTGAAGTTCAATTTGCTCAAAATAAAGAAGCAAAAGGAAATACAGAGCAAGAATATAATATTGATAAAAAAGACAATATCACTCAGTTGCCTGTTAAAGAAAAGAGTAGAGAAATTACTGTAAATCCAGGAGCCTTTTCTGGTTTAGTTCAATACTATGAAGAACAAGAGATATTTATAGATGAAGAGTTATCAAAAATAAAAGACAAAGAAATTTTAAAAATAGGAAAGGTGAAATCTGGAGAACCACCACAAACCAGAATTGGCGCGCTCATTAGAGATTAAAATTAAATTTTCTTTCTTTTAACTGGCTCATCTTGTATTACTTTTTGATTCAACTTTTTTCTCAAAGAGAAGTATTTCTCTACATCTGAGCTATCTTCCTTAAGAGCAGTTACTTTTGCTATCAAAGTATTCTTCTCCAACTCATTCATCATATCTATTAAATGATTAATTTGAACTTGGCTCAGTACATTGGTATAACCTTTCTTAGAAATCTCTTCAAGAAAATCTTCCTCTGTCTTTATTCTTGCACCATCTGTTCTCTTGTTCAAATAAGATTCAAAATCATTTTTTGATCTATAATAACCATCAATTGATTTATCAATATCTTCTTCAGACTCTATATTCTTAGACCATATCTTGAATATATGACTAAATATTTCAAGCTTGATTTTTGCCACTTCTTGTGAAGGGGATGCATTCTCTCCCATCATGAATTTTGTTGGGAAATTTTCAAAAAAATAGTCTCCCAAAGATTTTTTTTCTATTAAATTGTAATAGTTAAAATTTAAATCCAGTGACTGCAACTTTTTCAAATCCATTACAAATCCATCTTGGCGTTTTAGATATGAAATAAAGAAATTGTATCCAAATACATTACCTTTATTAAAGTCCACTTTTAAATCTTTCATTTCCTCAAAAAAATCATCAGATAAAATAATTGATTTATTTTCAACTAACTTATTAATTAAAAGGTCATCTTTACTATCATCCCAATAGATCTCAAACCCATCACCTTCGTCTTCTGCCATCATCCAAATATTACCGATCATCAAGCTATAGTCTTGCTTAAGATTCTTTTTAAAACTTGTACCGTTCATAATTTCTTCTGTTGAGAAATATTTTATGAACAAATCTCTTTCATGAGAATTTAAAATATATTCTGGGCGTTCTTGGTTCATTTTTATATGATATTGAAAATACTAAAAAAGTGCAAACATTGATACTAATTATATCTTAATTTTGGTATTTTTTTCATCTTTTTTAGTTATTTTATCATCTAAAATCAAATATTGATAAGTTGCCATTAAATCTTTAGATAAAAGCAAATTCCTCAAATTATTGATGATTTCTTTGTTAATATACAATTTAAAAGATTTGTCTTCTTTAAGTTTTGAATTTACAAAATCCTTATTAAATATAAACGGCTTAAATATCTCTCTGATATTACTAACTATTTTGACATAATTTCCAGAATTATCATATTTCTCTAAACTATTATCATTGCTTGTTAACAAATCCCATTTAATTATATTTCCAAGGTCATAGTCAAAATGATTGCATATCACTATTTTTTTGACATCATTTTTTGTAAAAATACCGCTGTCAATTAATTCTTGAAAAGAAGTGAGACAATTATCAACAGTTAACACATGTTTAATTCTATTTATTTCATGTATTTCTTTGTTTAAATTAAGAATAGTAGCATTAAAACCATTATTCTTATACATTTTGTAATTTTTCTGAAAATTATCATTCATAAAGTTATCATACTTGACATCCTCCCTGCCCTAAAGGGAAGGGATTCCTCCTGCGAAATGCGCATGCCCGCGCACGAGAATATTGATAGCAGAATTAATATCTCTATCATGAATTGCCCCACAGGGGCAACTCCATTCCCTTATTCTCAAATCTGCTAATCCTTTGGGACCTGTGAGGGCATCACAAGATGAGCAAATCTGGGTTGTGTATCTTTCGTCTATATCCAAGTAGTATATGCCTGCATGATTGCATTTGTATCTCAACATATCTCTGAACATAGACCAGCCAGCGTCAAGCACTGACTTTGCCATTTTCGTTTTAGCCAATTTAGACGAACTCACATTGCCTACAAAAATCGCTTGATTTTGATTAACTAGAATTCTACTCAATTTATGATGTTCGTCTTTTCTGGTATTTTTTATTTTGGCATGAATTGCTCTTACACGGTCTGGTTTTTTGGCTCTTTGAGCCTTGGCTAAATTTTCTTCCAACTTGCGATAGTTTTTAGCAGCTTCAACCTTGGTATGAATGTCTCCATTGCTGATGGTGGCAAAATCTTTTAGCCCCAAATCAATGCCAATGCTTTTATCCTTTTGTACATTTTTAACTTTCATTCTATGTTGAGATTGAACTTCTACTACCAGGCAGATGTACCATCTACCCCTAGAATCTTCCACAAAACTACCAGATTTAATATTATTTTTGTATTTGTTTATATCATAGCTATCCCAGATTGAAAACCAGTTGCTGCCATACCTGATTTGACCATTTTCAATTTTAACAGCAGAAGATTTAAATGGAATCCAACCTAAAGAGTATTTGCTGGAATCTTTGCTTGATACACGCCAATTGAGTTTACTCTTTTAAAACTGTTTGCGGCGCAATACATATTCTTCTGTGATAGCTTGCACAGTCTGACTGTGTAAGTGGAGCTTATCATCACCAAAATCTTTGTCAGTACAACCTTTGGTGTAAGCTGCAATATCAAAGGCAGACAGGAATTGCCCCTTTCTGCGGGTATGCTCATAACTTAAATTATTAACAAAATTGAATACAAAATTAACTTCTCTGGATAATTTAAGTAAAGTCTTCACATGCTTGTCTTTAACCCGTTGTTTCATGGTGATATAACTTTTAATTTCTTTCTGCTTGAGAATCTTAGGCATACAGATAATTTAATATATTTTAATCTATTTTGCAAGTTGTTAGAATTTAATTATCTCGCTTATATCCCAGACCTGAAGGACTGGGTTTTACGCTCGGGGATGATAAAAACCCATATATATCAACCGAATTGACTAAAAAGAATAAGAATAATATAATGCTTTATGCATAAAATACTCAATGAAAAAATAAAAAAACTGTATTTGGATTGGATATCAACAAATCACTCCTTTTTGCTTCATGAAAGTAAAAAATATTACCATCAGGAAAAGAATTGGATAATTTATGATGAGGATATCTTTAATAAACAAAAGATGAGCTTGAATGCATTTAAATTTAATGCTCATAAAAAAGAGCCTTCAACATCAACAGATGTAGATTTTTTAAAATCATTTAAAGAACTTGATTTTTTCAGTCCAAATAAAGATTGGATTAAGTCTTATATCTCATTAGAATCTGAGACAGAAGCAAAATATATAAAAGAACTGGTTCATCATATATATAAAAACTTAAATTCATCAGAGAAACCAGAATTCTTAGCTATTACTCCAAGATTATTTAAATATGAAAACCTATTAAAAATATTTAGTCAAGATAAAACTTTATTTAAAGACTGGATACAATCACCCTATAAAAGATATATAAGAATGATGTCTCATGATAATTTAGATAAATTATTAAATTATTTTGGAAAAACATTTAAAGATGATTCTGATAAAGATATGCTTCTTTACAAATTCTTTGTTCCTAGAGAAAAAAATCTGCTCAAAAGAATAGAATCTCAAAATATGCTTAGAAAATATCTTAAAGAGCATATTCCTGATAGTTCTAAATTTGATAAATTTTTTGTACAAACAGATGACAAAAGCTTTTTTAAAGAAGAGCTTGAGGTGATTGGTATTACCATAGACAAAATCGGCATATACAATGCTATAAATCCCAACGGTCAACCAATTGATAAACACAAGGTAACTCAACTATTAACTTATCTCGTTATGTATTTGAACGAGTCTTCAGAGGAAAAGAAACGTATCAAAATTGAAGAAGCTCACTTACTTAATTCTGATAATAAATCAGCTTGGTATACAGTTGTTGTAACTGTTTTAAAAGAGAATTCTTTAAAAGTAAATTTTCATGATTTTTTTAAATCTACAATACTTTCTTCTGAAGACTTTCTACATTATAAAAATCCGAATGACTATATATTTAAACCATCCATATCAAAATATTTGATGGAAGATACACTAGAAATTAAAACCGAATCAAATAAGGTTAGAAAAATCTAATCAAACCCCAGTTAAAATATGGTTAAAAAAATAATTGCAAAAAATAGAAAAGAATTACAAAGTTTAATTCTTGACGAAATTGAACTTAAAGGAAACAATTGCGATTTGAATCATATAGATGTATCACAAGTAGAAGATATGTCTTCATTATTTAGTTACAGTCAATTCAATGGAGATATAAGCCAATGGGATATATCAAGAGTAACCAATATGAACATGCTATTTGCCTATTCAGAATTCAATGGAGACATATCCAAGTGGAATACATCTAATGTTAAAAATATGTCTCAAACCTTTTTCCATTCATTATTAAATACAGATATTTCAAACTGGGATGTTTCTAAAGTTACTGGGATGGAATATATGTTTGCTTGTTCTAAGTTCAAGCAGGACTTAACGAAATGGGAGCCAATATCTATCATATACAATTACAGCATGTTCTTTGACTGTAAGGCACCTGTTCCCTATTGGTTTGATGTAGAAGACATTAAAGCCGCTATAAGCTCTTATCGTTTTAATCAATTGTTAGATTCATTTTTAATGAATAACAATTACGATATAAACAAAGTGAAAATATAAAAAAACCAAACTCAGTATTCACTACTTTTTCAGTTAGCAGGTTCCACCATCATCACCATTGCCCCAAGAGTCAAACACATTATCAATATGTTGTCTAACAGATGGAAGTGCGGCAACATCATGCACTGCCTCAGAAAAGGCAAAAGCATCTTCAGTTGTAAACATCAAAACCTGTTCACCAACGGTAATTTTAACCATATCATTACCATCAACTTTAACACTCTCAATATTAAATGGTGGATTCATTTTGGCTTACCCTTTAAAAAAATCAATTATCAGCATTATAGCAGATAAGTTAAAATAATATTTGGTGGGACTAGCAGGAATTGAACCCACATATACTCTTTAGAAGAGAGTTGTATTATCCATTATACGATAGTCCCAAATTGAAAAGCTCTTACTTGTATTTGAATAAAAGCACTTTAATTTGTTTCTTTATCTTCTGTTATTCTCAGAACATGTATATATTGTATGCCCTACACATACTTAATACAAGGAATATTATTTATATGTGTTTGTTTTGCAACATTATAAATTTTATTTCTAAACTTTGTTTCTTTTTATGAATATTTTATTTTCTTCATCATTAAATTTATTTTCTAACTTTATAAAATTAAATAGAGTTAATAATTCTTCTGATAGTAAAGTTTTTATTATTTTTTCTTTTGCATTTTCATTAAATTCAATATTAATTTTACTTTTTATAGGGAAATTTTTGCTTACAAAACTTTCTTCAAATTCAAATCCACGAAAAATATCAACAAATTCTTTTGCATGTTTATTGTAGTTACCTTTAATATCAAATATACGAAATGAATCATTACCTTTTGTTAATGACGTAATTTTTATCGAATTGATATTAAACTCATAGTCTTCATGATGTTCTATACTCAATGAATCAATATCATTTTTAAACTTATTATTAGCAATAAACTCTTCAAATTTATTAGATATTTCTTGTACCTTTAATATATGCCTGATTTTCTCTAATTCTTGAATTTGTTCGTAAATATAATTATTGACCTTATCAAATCCAATTTCTTTTTCTTTATTAAATAATTTTTTAAATTTATCTTCTAGTAACATTTTAATATTATATGACTAATTTATTAATGAGTCAAAACATATATACTCATCTTTTTATAAAAATTAAAAACCTACTTTACTTTTGTTTATTTTTAGTCTATCTTTTACTCAATGGGACCGTGGTTGCCCTGCCAGAGCACAATTTGGCAAAATTCGTCTGAATAATCTGAATGTAGAAAAAATCTCATCAAAACATGATCTTTCTTGGTCTCGTATTGATGGAACCGCTTTAAGTGCTCAAAGTTTTTAAGGAGAATAAAAATGAGTCAACTCGATCAGGCTAAAAAAGAAGCCAAACGTCTATTTAATATAGCAAAATCCAATCCCGAAAATCACATTACAATACCAAATTTAAGCTCATCTAGAGAATTGATGGCTACCATTAACGGTTATAAAGATTGGCATGAATATGAAGAAACTCTAAAAAAGAAAGACTTTCTATATGGTAATGTTGATAGAAATAAAGAAAATCAAAACGATAAAGAAACCCTAGAAAGAAAATCATACTACATTAAAGATCTGTGTTTTAATGATATAGAGTACACCAAGAAATCAATGCCTGTGATTGTTAAAAAAGAGCATATCCCAATTGTTATTGGAGAACAAAAAGATGTTAAAACATTCGATAAAAAGAAGTCATGGCTTTTAGATAACTATCCCGCTATGGTGATTGGCAGTAGTGGTTCTGGTAAGACAGAACTCTTACTTTCAATGACAAAGAAATTTTTAGATAATGGTGAAGGTTTTATTTACTTTGATGGTAAAGGAGATCACTTACTATATACTAAATTATTCAGCTACTCACAATCAGCAGGTAGGCTGAACGAATTATATTGTCTTAACTTTATGCTTGGATCAAGAGAGCCACCAGACGATAATTCAAAAAAAATAAGTCATAGTATTGATCCTATTAACCCAATGTTGGGTAATATAGATTATTTTAAGAAATTTTTCGGTCAAGAATTTGGAGTTGTAATTCATGCTATTTTGAAAAATGTTCACCAAAAGAGTCATTTGATGGATATTCAATCATTGGAAGCAAGTATGATGCTCAACAATTTAATCCAGTGGTCAAACAATAAGTTCAAAGATGTTACTGAAATTAAAGACTACCTGGTGTTTTTAAATCTTTCAAATGATTACACTGATGAAGAATTGGAACAAGCCTTAACCAAACATGCATTTTCTTGTGGGAAAGCATATAAAACTCTGAGCGTATTTAAATCATATCCTCATGTATTTAGATATGACTGCTCTGTTGATATGGAAGAAATATTTTTAAAAAGGAAAATTTTAATTGTACTGATGCCTTCATTAGAAAAAAGTGCTGATACAGTTGCAATAACAGGTGATTTGGTATTGTCACAGATATCACATATTGAACATAAATTAAAAGAATATAAAACTCATAATCAAAATATAATCATAGATGAATTTCACTATTTTGGTCATGAATTAGAAAAAATTAATTTTAATGAAACTTTCAATAACTATATATTTGCTGAAAATGGTCTTTACTCCTACAATAACTCACTCACCAGTTATCTAGTATTAAATACCAACACATTTATTTATATGAAGGTTGAAGATCCCAACCCAATACCCAATAAAATAAAATTGGACATTTTTAATAATATTAAAGATTTGCCTTTAAAGGGATTCAAAAAAAACATGCAACTTAGTGATTTATCTAGGTATTTACGTTCACAAGATCATGGGGATGCTGTTGTATTTTGCAATAATAGAAATAAAAAAGATAACTCTTATATTAACAATGATCATATGTACTACATCAATCCGATTAAATCCATATATATACCAGCAACTAAACATAAGGAAGTCTACTTAGTTGAACATGAGAAAATATATATATTTAAAAAATAAATTATTTTCTATAATTGTTAAAATTTAGATGGTGAAATTTAAAAGAATTGAAAGAAAAATACTGTATATGGCATTAAATTTTAATTCTTTTATTTAATAGATCTTTATCAGAAATAGATGCATTCATTTTTTCAAACTGCTTTGATATTATAAGTTCTTTAACTGCTCTAGGTGTGTCTTCTGCTTTAACCCAGTATGGTACAGGTGCTGAAGAACCATAAAAAATATCATCTTTTAGTGTTAAACTCATAGGTTTCCAATTAGTTAAATCATGATTAAATTTAGAGTACTCAAACATATTGTCCATAGTCTTTACATTTGAAACATCCCACTTGCTAATATCACTATTGAATTGTGCATTATTAAACATATACCTCATAGATTCAACCTTGGATACATCCCACTGGCTAATATCCCCATTGAACTGTGAATAATAAAACATTGAACTCATATCTTTAATATTAGAGACATCCCACTGGCTTATATCACCGTTGAATGCTGAAGTAGAAAACAAATAACTCATATCTGTTATATTTGATACATCAATATGATTTAAATCACACTTACCGCCATTTAATTCCATTTCTTCATCAATGATTTTTTTTAATTCTTTTAAGTTTTGAGGTAATATTTTAGTTTTCATATTTTTATTTTTTTATTTTTAATTTCTCTATAAATTAAAGATGAACCTAACCCCTTGTTGAGAGAATAACTTCTAACTGCTTTAGGCGTATCTTCGTCTTCAAACCAATAGGGAATAGGTGCATTACAATTTTTAAACATATCAATCTTTTCTATTAGTGAATAAGGTTTCCAATTTGTTAAATCTTGTTTAAACCTAGAATATGAAAACATATTTCCCATCTTTGTAATTTTTGAAACATCCCAATTTGATATATCTTGATTAAATTTAGAAGAAGAGAACATTGCATATGCTGATTTTAATTTAGATGTGTTCCAATTAGATATATTTTGATTAAATCCACATAAATGAAACATATATGAAGAATCATTCAGGCTTCTTACATCCCAAGATGATATATCTTGATTAAATTGTGATGAACCAAACATATATCTCATATCTGAGACCTTACTGACATTCCATTTGCTGATATCTCCATTAAATCTTGATCCGTAAAACAAAGAAAACATATCAGTAACATTAGACACATCCCATTTGCTTATATCTCCACTAAAATCATTGCCTCTAAATATACCAGTCATGTCTTTTACTTGAGACACATCTAAATGATTCAAATCACATTCATTTCCATAAAGTGCAATCTCATTTTTAATCACATCTTTAAGTTGAGATTCATCTATAATAATTATTTTCTCTCTCATATCTTTTTTCTTTTATTATTAAGTTGTTTATTTATTAATGATAAACCTAATTCTTCATTAAGCGAATAACTTCTAACTGAAGCAGGTGTATCTTCTGCTTCAAACCAATAAGGAATACATGTATTACATTTAAAAAACATATAAGTTTTATCTTTTAATAAGTAAGGCTTCCATTTAGTCAAATCTTGATTGAATTCAGAATGTGAGAACATGTGTCCCATATGAGTAACTTTTGAGACATCCCAATCGGATATATCTTGATTAAATTTAGAATTCATAAACATTCCATACATTTCTTTTACTTTAGATATATTCCAATTTGATATATCTTGATTGAATATTGAGTTAGAAAATATGCAGTTCATACTGATAACATTTGATATATCCCATTCAGATATGTTGCTATTAAATTTAGACTTATTGAACATATACGAACAATCTTTAAGGCTTCTAACATCCCAAGATGATATATCTTGATTAAAACTCGATGAATCAAACATATATCTCATGTTTTCAACATTACTAACATTCCATTTTGATATATCACCATTGAACTCTGAATATTTGAAGACACTTGTCATATCTTTAACTTTTGAAACATCTATATGGTTCAAGTCACAATCATTACCATAAAGCTCAACTTCATTTTTAACTATATTTCTTAAGTTATATGTATCTAATACAACTATTTTGTCTCTCATATTTTTTGCCTGGGAATATTTTCTGCTTTACCAACTATTGTTCTATTCATTACTTCGTAATCCAATGCAACACTTAATTCTTTATTTAAAAGTAAATTTTGCATCTCTTTTATACCAGCCGAATTTAGTTTAAAATTGAATTCCTTATTTTCTACAAACTCTTGAGATGTCATAGGACTATAAAACAACAATTTGTCTAAAATATCCTTCACTTGTTTATAAGCCTCTTTATAATCTCCATTTTTATCATAATCCCAAAATTTTTCTCCATTTATTAAAAAAAGATTAAACTTGATTTGGTTATAACGATTGTTAGGTGAATTTATTAGCTCAATACTTATTGAGCCTAAATTATTATTTTCAAAAAACTTATCTTCAATCTTTTTCTTAAAAGAATCCAAACAAAAATGTACATTTATCAAATATCTTACATCTCTTAATTTTGACTCCTTTTCCAGCAATGCCTTATTCGTAGACTTTATACCTGAAGATTCATAACTATCCATTGCTTTTTTGATGTAACCTTCCATAATTTCCCTTGGTTAATTTTATATACTTATATTTTTATTTTATTCTTTTTTGACTTAGTAATCAAATCTGAATTCAATTTATTATGCAGTATATAACTATTAACAGCAGCAGGTGTATCTACAACATTAGCCCAATAAGGTATTGGTGCAGGACAATCATTAAAAATTTCTTTTCTTTTATCTTTATCATCTTCATTTAATAAAGACATAGGCTCCCAACTGGTTAAATCTTGATTGAATATTGAACTCTCAAACATAAAGTTCATGTATTTTACATTGGAAACATTCCATCCTGATATATCTTGATTGAATTCTGACTTGAAAAACATCCTGCTCATTATGTTTACATTTTCAACATTCCATTTTGATATATCTCCATTGAATTCAGATGACTCAAACATACTTAGCATGGTATGAGCAGAAGAAGTGTCCCATTTGCTTAAGTCAGAATTTAAAGATGCCATCTCAAACATAGAGTCAAAGTTGACAACATTAGATACATCCCAATTTGACATATCTCCAAAGAAATGAGTATTATAAAAAATGTAACTCATATCTTTAACTTGTGAAACATCTATATGATTCAGGTTACAATGAATTCCCTTTTCCCTAATTTCTTTTTTGACTAAAGACCTTAAATGTCGGTTATCTTTAGCAACAATGGTTTTTCTCTTTTTTATAAAATTAAAAATATTGAATATAGAATTTATAAATTTAGACATATTTGGCTATTCTGATTATTGTGTGGAAAATTGAATTTGAATAAAGTTTATTTTCCACAAAACTTTCTCAATTGTTTATAATCTGTTTTTCGCTTTTAACTTC
>LNFM01003443.1_pt1 | contig 31136 bp, 30 predicted proteins | sample 596031 | NCBI WGS metagenome assembly LNFM01 (sample SAMN04254537, study PRJNA301005) | activated carbon metagenome | isolation source: dual media filters at the Ann Arbor, Michigan drinking water treatment plant | place: USA: Ann Arbor
GCACCCACGTAGATGCCCTGCACCCGCGGATCCCAGCTCTGCGCCTGAGCGGTCGCAGCCATCGGCAACGACAGCAGCGTCGCGGCAAGAAGCGCCTTTTTCAGGCTCATGGGAATTCTCCTGCTCGTGGCCCCTCGGGACCGGAAAATGAGACCTGCGCTGTGCAACCACGTGGTGCCGCGCCGGAACATCGTTGTTCTAGCACTCAAAAACGGCCGCGCCATACCTCGTGTGAAGGTTCATCGGTGACTGTGGCGCGGATGCAACGGGCAGGGGTGGCAAATCCGTCACAAGCCCTCCAGGGCCTGCGAATCGGTCATGCCCGACAGGCTGCCGGCGGGCAGGAGGCGTGTCGCGTGGCCCATCTTGCGGCCCGGCCGCGCCGAATCCTTGCCGTAGAGATGCGCGACGATTCCCGGAGTCGCGACCAGCCGCGGCCAGGCTTCCATGCCCTCGGGACCGATCAGGTTGCGCATCACGGCGTCGTGGTGGCGGGCGGGGTCTGCCAGCGGCAGGCCGGCCACCGCGCGGATATGCTGTTCGAACTGCGAGGCGGCGCAGGCATCCATCGTCCAGTGGCCGGAATTATGCGGCCGGGGGGCGATCTCGTTGCCCAGCAGCGTGCCGTCGGGCAGCAGGAACATCTCGAGCGCCACCACCCCGACCAGGTCGAGTCCGTCCGCCACGGCCGCGACATGGGCGCGCGCCGCGGCGGCGGCGGCGGCCGGCAGCCGGGCAGGGGCGAAGGACAGGTCCAGGATGTGGTGCGCGTGGCGGTTCTCCGCCGGGTCGTAGACCGCCATGGCGCCATCGGCACCGCGCGCGGCGATGGCGGAGATCTCGGCGGCGAAGGGCACGAAGGCCTCCAGCACCAGCGGCCGCGGGGCGAGGCGGGCGAAGGCGGGGGCCAGGTCGCCGGGCGTGCGCAGCACCGCCTGGCCACGGCCGTCATAGCCGAGCCGGGTGGTCTTGAGCACGGCGGGCAGGCCCAATTCGGCGACGGCGGCCCGCAGGTCGGCCTCGGTCTCGACCGCGCGCCAGGGGGCGACGGGCACGCCGATGCGGCCGAGGAAGGCTTTCTCGGCCACGCGGTCCTGGCAGGTGGCCAGCGCGGCCAGGCCCGGGCGGCATGGCACCAGGGGGGCCAGGGCCTCCAGCGCGGCGGCGGGGACGTTCTCGAATTCGAAGGTGACGACGGCGACCGATGCGGCGAAGCGTGCCAGGGCGTCGCGGTCCTCATAGCCCGCGACGGTGCGGTGCGCGGCGACCTGCATGCCGGGCGAATCGGGCTCGGGCGCGTAGATGTGGCAGGCGTAGCCCAGCCGTGCGGCGGCCAGCGCCGACATGCGGCCCAGTTGCCCGCCGCCCAGGATGCCGATGACGGAGCCCGGGGGCAGGGGGGTCGCGGTCATGCCGGCAGGTCCGGCACGCTGTCGGTCTGCGCGGCCCGCCAGGCGGCCAGGCGGGCGGCCAGGTCGGGGTCGGCCAGGGCAAGGATGGCGGCGGCGAGCAGGCCGGCATTCACCGCGCCGGCGCGGCCGATGGCCAGCGTGCCGACCGGGATGCCGGCGGGCATCTGGACGATGGAGAGCAGGCTGTCCATGCCCTTCAGCGCGTGGGATTCGACCGGCACGCCAAGCACCGGCAGGGCGGTCATGGATGCCGCCATGCCGGGCAGGTGCGCGGCGCCGCCGGCACCGGCGATGATGACCTGCAGCCCGCGCGGGGCGGCGCCACGCGCATAGGCAAAGAGCCGTTCGGGCGTGCGGTGGGCGGAGACCACGCGGGTTTCGTGCGGCACGCCGAGGCGTTCGAGTGTCTCGGCGGCGTGGCGCATGGTCTCCCAGTCGGACCGACTGCCCATGATGATGCCGACCAGGGGCGAAGCGCCCGGAACCTGTGTCATGCGACCCTACCCAAGCGAAACACCCACAAACTCTGGCCGGCGCGGCGGGCCGGGAGCGAACGGCGCGACCGCGCCCAGACCATCGGCCGCAGCCGATACGCCAGTGCGGGGCGCCAAGCCAAGGCCGGCGCCCGAGGGACGGACAGACATCATCGAGCCGCGCGGATGCGCGGCGCCCGGCGTCCGAGGGTCAAAACAACCCCTCAAGCAATGATGTCCGGCACCAGCCGCCCTTCGAGCCAGGCGACCTCATCCTTCAACTTCAGCTTGCGCTTCTTCAGCCGCTGCAACTGCAACTGGTCCACCGCCGACCCGTCGAGGCGCGCGATGACGGTGTCGAGGTCGCGGTGCTCGCTGCGCAATTCGTGCAGGCGGCGCAGCATGGCGTCACGGTCGGCGATCATGGCCGTCGGCCCCGAGGCGGAATGGGTGGGAACGAAGATGTGGGATGCATTCCTGCTCGCATCGCCCTTATCATGCCAGGGCCGGGGCGCGACAGCCATTCCCGGTCGTCGCACCCGCGGTTTTCCGGGGGCCGGGATACCGGCCCCGAACCCAGGTCTCGGCCTTGAAGGCCGCGGCCCGAAGCCGGATAGGATGCGCAACGCATGCCGCTTGATGCCCGGATCGCCTCCCTCGAGACCCGCCACGCGGCGCTCGACCGTCGTATCCAGGACGAAGACCGACGCCCGATGCCCGATGGGCAGGAACTGGCCCGGCTGAAGCGCGAAAAACTACGCCTGAAGGAGGAGATGGAGCGCCTGAGGGCCGCCACCCGCCACTGAGGCGCGCGGCCCGTCGGGGCGAAGGCCCATGGTATGCCGGCGGCCCCCCGGGCTGCCGGCATACGCGTGTCCCGCGTTTCATTGACCGCTTGGGATGCCGGGTTCGAGACTGCGCCGGCAGGCGCATTCCCAAACAGGCGGTCAGGCGGCGTCGTCCGTCGGCTGGGCTTCGAGCGGCGCGACGCCGCCGATCGCGGCGACCACCGCGTTCAGGTCGCCCTGGCTGCACAGGCCCAGGATCACCGGGTCGCGCGGCTTGATGTTGGCGCTGTTCCAGTGGGTCTTGTCACGCACCTTGGCGATGGTGTCCTTGGTGGTGCCGAGCAGCTTGGCGATCACCGCATCGGGCAGGGTCGGGTAGTTGCGCATCAGGAAGGCGATGCCGTCCGGGCGGTCGTTGCGCTTGGAGACGGGCGTGTAGCGGCCACCCTTGGCGCGCTGCTTGGGCAGCACGATGGTGCTTTCCTGCAGCACCAGCCGCGCCTCGGGGCTGGCTTCGCAGCGGGCGATTTCCTCGCGCGTCAATTGCCCGGTGGCGATCGGGTCGAAGCCGACGATGCCCTGCGCGACCTCGCCATCGGCGATGGCCTGGATCTCAAGCGGATGCATGCCGACGAAATCGGCGATCTGGTCGAAGGACAGGGACGTCTTGTCGATCAGCCACACGGCGGTGGCTTTCGGCATCAATGGCTGGGGCATGGGCGGACCTCGGTGGCCGGGGGGCAGGAGCGAACCCCCGCGACAATGTGCGACCCCCTATAATGACGCGGCAGGGCAGGGTCAAAGCCCTGATTGCGGGAAATGGGCCGCGGTTGCAGGGTCAAGGCCTTGATCGCAAAGGAGGCGCCCCAATGGTCGGCCCGGAACAGGACGAGTTGCCCCGCAAGCGCCAGGTGCTCGAGAAGCCGCGCTTTGACGGCTGGGATGTGGGGCAGCTGCGCGAGTACATCGCGGAGTTGCAGGCGGAGATCGCGCGCGCGGAGGCCGGGATCGAAGCGCGGGAGGGCCACCGGGCGGCGGCGGAGGCGTTCTTCCGCAAGGGGTGAAGCCGATGCCGGCGTGAGCCCGGCAGGGCCGCGCAGCGCCGGGCGCCGCTGCGCCGGCCTGCTCAGGCGATGACCGTCACGTCCGCGGCGGTGAGGCCGCCGGCACCGACGCCGGTGAAGGTCGCGATCACCACCGACGCGGCCGCGCCGGTGCCGTCCACATCCCACAGGAGCTGGCCGGTCGAGGTGTTGAACACGACCTGGCCGATGCCGGCCGCGGAGGTTGCGGCCCCGGTGGCATTCTCGGCGAAGCGGCCGGTCGCCGCGAGGTCGATGCCGGCGAACAGGCCGCCACCGAAACCCGCGGCCCGGATCATCACCTGGTCGTCGCTGGCCAGGAAGTCGGCGACGACATCCCCGCCCTGTGCCGCGACGTCGAAGCGGAACACGTCGGCGCCGCTGCCGCCGGCCAGGCTGTCGATGTTGGCGCCGCCGATCAGCGTGTCGTTGCCGGCGCCGCCGACCAGCGTGTCATTGCCGAGGCCGCCGGACAGGAGGTTGTTGCCGGTGGAGCCGAGGATGATGTTGGCCAGCCCATTGCCGGTGCCGTTCACGTTCAGCGCGCCGGTGAGTTCCAGCACCTCGACCTCGGCGGCCAGGACGTGGCTGCCGGCGCTTCGCACCGTGTCGATGCCGCCGCCGGCGAGTTCGACGACGGTGTCGATGGCATCGACGACATACAGGTCGTTGTCGGCACCACCGACGAGGCTGTCGGCGCCCGGGCCGCCGGTCAGCGTGTCGGCGCCGAGGCCGCCCACCAGGGTATCGTTGCCGCCCGCGCCATCGAGCCGGTTGTTGCCGGCATTGCCGAGGATGGTGTTGGCCAGGACGTTGCCGGTGGCGATCACGTTGAGCGCGCCGGTGAGTTCCAGCACCTCGACCTCGGCCGCGAGGGTGTGGCTTGCGGCGCTGCGGACGGTATCGATGCCGCCGCCGGCGAATTCGACGACCGTGTCGATGGCATCGATGACATAGAGGTCGTTGTCGGCGCCGCCGGCCAGGCTGTCGGCGCCCGGGCCGCCGGTCAGCGTGTCGGCGCCGGCGCCACCCACCAGGGTGTCGTTGCCGCCCCCGCCGATCAGCGCGTCATCGCCCAGGTCGCCGGACAGGATGTTGTTGCCGGCATTGCCGATGAGGGTGTTGGCCAGCGTATTGCCGGTGCCGTTGACGTTCAGCGCGCCGGTGAGTTCCAGCACCTCGACCTCGGCGGCCAGGACGTGGCTGCCGGCGCTGCGCACCGTGTCGATGCCACCGCCGGCGAGTTCGACGACGGTGTCGATGGCATCGACGACATACAGGTCGTTGTCGGCACCACCGACCAGGCTGTCGGCGCCCGGGCCGCCGGTCAGCGTGTCGGCGCCGAGGCTGCCCACCAGGGTATCGTTGCCGCCCGCGCCATCGAGCCGGTTGTTGCCGGCATTGCCGAGGATGGTGTTGTCCAGCGCGTTGCCGGTGGCGATCACGTTGAGCGCGCCGGTGAGTTCCAGCACCTCGACCTCGGCCGCGAGGGTGTGGCTTGCGGCGCTGCGCACCGTGTCGATGCCGCCGCCGGCGAGTTCGACGACCGTATCGATCGCGTCGACGACATAGAGGTCGTTGCCGGCGCCGCCGGTCAGCGTATCCGCCCCGAGCCCGCCGGTCAGCCAGTCGTCGCCGCCCTCGCCGAGCAGGCTGTCGTTGCCCAGGCCACCGAGCAGCGTGTCCGCCTCGCTGCCGCCCCCAAGGGTGTCGTTGTCGGCACCGCCGGACAGCGAGTCGGCGCCGGCTCCGCCATCGGCGGAATCATGGCCCGCGCCGCCCACCAGCGTGTCGTTGCCGTCGCCGAGGCGATAGGTCTGGTCGCCCGCGCCATCGGTGAAAAAATCGGCGGCCGAGGTGGCGTCGAACACCTCGAAGCCGGTCATGGTGTTGTTGAGCGGCGACGTGCCGAGCCGGAAGAAGCCCAGGTTCACGTTCACCACCGCACCGGGTTCGCCGAGCTTGCCGGTGCCGAGCAGCAGCCGGTCGGTGCCATCCCCGCCGTCGAGGCTGTTGCCGCTGACGATCACCTGCCTGGTGCCCGGCCCGCTGGCGAGCAGGTCGAATTCCACGCGGTCATTCCCGTCGCCGAGCGAGATGGTGTTGTTCACGATCTCGATGAGCGCATCGCCGGCCGCGCCATCCGTGCCCCGCAGGCCGGTGGCGGTGCCCTGGACCACGGTGGTGGTACTGCCGCTGGTGACGTTCGAACTCGCGACCGCCGGGGCGCTGCCGCCGCCGGGCCCGGCCAGGCCGCCGGCCGCGCGCATGTACAGCAGGACGTTGTCGGTCACGCTGCTGCCGGTGATGGTGCTGTCGGCGAGGCGCGCCACGCCATCGCCGCCGTCGCCGCCATCGCCGCCGCGGCCGTGGCCGGCGTAGATCGTGGTGTTGAGGGTCGAGCCCACGCCGTTGGTGAAGTTGCCGTTGATGGTCTGGCCGAAGCCCGAATCGCCGCCCCCGCCGCCCTGGTTACCCTGGCCGCCGCGGGCGTCGAGATAGACCGTCAGGTTCAGCCCGGCCGTGGCCTGCACGTCGAGCCGCGTCGCCTCGGCCAGGCCAAGGGCGCCGTCGCCGCCCCTGCCGCCATTGCCGCCGGCGGCACCGGTCGAGCCCGACCCGCCGCGCGCACCGCTGCCGCCGCTGCCGCCGCTGCCGCCGATGACGATGCCGTAGAATTGGACCAGGTTGTTCTGGCCTAGCACCGAGATGTCGTCGAAGCGCACGGTCGCGGTCGCGCCCGCCGCGCCATCCGCGCCATCGCCCGCCGCGCCGCCGGCGGTGCCGAGCTGGCTGGTGGTGGTGGTGAAGGCCGGCGGGCCGAGCGTGGTGCTGCTGCTGACGCCCGAATACCCGGAACTGCCGCCTGAGCCGGCGCTGCCGCCGGACCCGCCATTGCCCCCCCAGGCCGTGCCCCAAAGGCGCAGGGAATTCTGCGTGCCCAGCGAGCCGGCCAGGTCGATGTCGAGAGTGGTGTAGGCGACCTCGGCCGCGCCGGCGGCCCCGGCGCTGCCACCGTCACCGCCCGCGCCGGGCACGCCATAGATGGCTTCGGACAGGGACGAGCCCGGCGAGGATGTGTTGGTGACCGTGGCGGTGGAGCTCTTGCCGGCGCCGCCGAGGCTGCCGCTGCCGCCGCTGCCACCGACTGCGTGCAATTCGACAGTGACCCTGTCGCCGCCGGCATCGCCGAGCAGCACCAGGCCGGTGCGGCCGAGCGATACGCCGGCGCCGGGCTGCCCGTTGCCGCCGGCGGCCCCGTTCGGATCGGCGTCGGTGCCGTTCGCGCCGGCGGTGCCGCTTGTGCCCGGCAGGCCGTCGGTGCGCTGGGATTCGACGATGTTCAGCGTCATGGCCGCCTCCGAGACGAGGTAAACTATTTGTTAGGAGGCCGGCGTTTCACCCGAACGGGCAATGAAAATCTTCAGCCTTCGCCACGGATGTGTGACCGGGGCAACATCGCGGTCCGTGGTCATCGCGGGCGGTCACCGAGGCAACATTGCGGTCCCCGGTCACCGCAGGGCGGGATCGCGCACGGGAGAGGTGCTGCGCCAGGGCGTGCCGGCTTTTCGTCCCCGCGCCGCGGCCACGGCCGCCATCGCGGCGTGCAGGACGCATCGGGCGAAGGCGACGGTCTGCGCGGCTTCACCCTTGTGCCGGCGCCCGCGGCGGGCGATCTGCGGATCATGCCGGATACCGCCCCCGCCACCGCCCTGCTCCCCGAAGCCGGTACGCGCCCGGCCTTCGACAACAGCTACGCCCGCCTGCCGGAGGCGCTGTTCAAGCGCCTGCCGCCGACGCCGGTGGCAGCACCCCGCCTGCTGCGGCTGAACACGGCGCTGGCGGTGGAATTGGGCCTCGACCCGGAATGGCTGGCCTCGCCGGCCGGCGTGGCGATGCTGGGGGGCAACCACGTGCCGCCGGGCGCCGAGCCGATCGCGCAGGCCTATTCGGGCCACCAGTTCGGGCATTTCTCGCCGAGCCTGGGCGATGGGCGCGCCATCCTGCTGGGCGAGGTGGTGACACCCGCCGGGCTGCGGCGCGACATCCAGCTGAAGGGATCGGGGCCGACGCCGTTCTCGCGGCGCGGCGATGGGCGGGCGGCGCTCGGGCCGGTGCTGCGCGAATACATCATCGGCGAGGCGATGGCCGCCTTCGGCATCCCGACGACGCGGGCGCTGGCGGCGGTGGCGACCGGCGAGCCCGTGTTCCGCGAGGATGCGCTGCCCGGCGCGGTGCTCACGCGCATCGCCGCCAGCCATATCCGCGTCGGCACCTTCCAGTATTTCGCGGCGCGGCGGGACGAGGCGTCGCTGCGCGCGCTGCTGGACCACGCCATCGCGCGGCACGACCCGGCCGCCGCCGATGCGGCGAATCCGGCGCTCGCATTCCTGGACGGCGTGGTGAAGCGCCAGGCTGCGCTGGTCGCGCGCTGGATGCTGGTCGGCTTCATCCATGGCGTGATGAACACCGACAATTGCGCCGTCAGCGGGGAGACGATCGACTACGGGCCCTGCGCCTTCCTCGATGCGTATCATCCGGAGACGGTGTTCAGCTCGATCGACCAGCAGGGGCGCTACGCCTTCGCCAACCAGCCGGCGATCGCGCATTGGAACCTGGCTCGGCTGGCCGAGGCGCTGCTGCCGCTGATGGGCGCGGACGAGGCCGCGGCGGTGGAGCAGGCAATGGCGGTGCTGGCGGGTTTCGCGCCCGCCTTCGGCGCCGCCTGGCGGGCGGGGCTGCTGGCGAAGATCGGGCTGGCTGAGGAACAGCCGGGCGACGAGGCGTTGATCCAGGACCTGCTGGCGCGCATGGCGGAGAACCAGGCGGATTTCACACTGGCCTTCCGGCGGCTCGCGGATGCCGCGCAGGGCGATGCGGACGGCTTCCGCACGCTGTTCGCCGACCCGGGCGCGGCCGATGCGTGGCTCGAGGGCTGGCGCGCGCGGGCGGTGGCGGACGGCATCGCACCGGCGCCCCGCGCTGCGGCGATGCGCGCGGTGAATCCAGCCTTCATCCCGCGCAACCATCTGGTCGAGGAAGCCTTGGCGGCGGCGGTGGAGCGCGACGATCTGGCGCCCTTCGAGGCGCTGCTGGAGGTGCTGGCGCGTCCCTTCGAGGATCAGCCCGGCCGCGCGCGCTATGCCGCGCCGCCGCTGCCGGAACAGCGCGTGCGGGCGACCTTCTGCGGGACGTGATGGCCGGACGATTCGGCCGCGGGCTTTTCGCGGAGGTCGATCCGGTGCGTGGCGCTGGCGTGGGGTGCGCGCCCTGAACGCGAACGGGGCCCGCATGCCACCGCATGCGGGCCCCGCCGAGGTAATGTCAGCGCAGCGTCAGGCGGCCTGGGCGGTCGCGGCCTCGCCGGTCAGCGCCGGGCGGCTGCCCTGCACCTGGATGCGGCGCGGCTTCAGGGCCTCGGGCACCACGCGCTTCAGCGCCACGTGCAGCAGGCCGTTGGCCAGGTCCGCGCCCTCGACCACGATGTGGTCGGCGAGGACGAAGCGGCGCTCGAAGGCGCGCCCGGCGATGCCGCGGTGCAGGTAGCGCCGCCCGTCCTCGGGCTGGGGCTGCGGCCGCCCGATGATGGCCAGCGTGTTCTCCTGCGAGGTGATGTCGATGTCGGCCTCGGAGAAGCCGGCCACGGCCATGGTCAGGACGTAGCTCTCCTCACCGGTCTTCTCGATGTTGTAGGGCGGGTAGCCGTTGGTATCCGGCGCCGCGCGGGCGTTGTCCATCAGCCGGGCGAGCCGGTCGAAGCCGATGGCGGTGCGGAAAAGCGGGGAAAAGTCGATCGCGTTCACGAGGAACCTCCTGCATGGCAAGGTCCAGTGTTGCGGATCCGGTCTCGCGGGCCCCCTGCTGGGCAACCCTGCCGTTCCGCGCCGGCAGCCCCGAGGGCACCGCCGACCTGTTTGAGGTGGGTGAGGGGTTTGGGGGGTTCAAGGGGCGTGGCGCGACGGCGGCGGGGCGCCCGCCAGCCGTCTGAGGGACGAAAAAAACAAAGGCCCGAGGCTTTCGCCTCGGGCCGGGAGCGCACGGCGCGACCGCGCCCAGACCGCCATCACCCCCCGGCGCACCAGTGCATGGCGCGAAGGCAAGGGCCACGGATGTGGCCCGCCCGCCGGTTGAAGGACGAAAAAATACTCAGGAAGCAGGCTCGGCCTTCTTCCTGGCGCCGATGCCGGCGAACTTCTTGTTGAACTTGGCGATCTGGCCGCCGGTGTCCATCACGCGCTGCTGGCCGGTCCAGGCCGGGTGCGACTTGGGGTCGATGTCCAGGCGGATGGTGTCGCCCGGCTTGCCGTAGCAGGACCGGGTCATGAACTCGGTCCCATCGGTCATGATGACCTTGATCTCGTGGTAGTCGGGATGGATGTCGGACTTCATGGGGCGGTGCTCGTGCGGATGCGCCCGACGATACCGACCGGCGGGCAGGAAGCAGGCCGTATACGGGACCGGGCAGGGGGGCGCAACCGGGGCATCAGGCGGGCGCGATCTCCCCGCGCTCGATGACATAGGTCTGCTCGACCAGCGGGCGCAGCAGTTCCGGGTTGCTCTCGGTGATCAGGATCGCGACGTCGGGCAGCGCGGCGCGCAGGCGCTTCAGCGCCTCGGCGTAGCGCATGGCCAAAGCCGGGGCGAGGCCCTGGAAGGGTTCGTCCAGCAGCACCGCGCGCGTACCCACCATCAGCGCGCGCCCGAGTGCCACCATCTTGCCCTGCCCGCCCGACAGCCCGGCGGCCTTGCGCTGCGCCAGCTCCTGCAATTCGGGCAGCAGCGAATAGACGCGCGCGAGGCGCGTGCGGGTTTCATCCGCCGGCAGGCGGAGCACCTGCGCGGGCAGCAGCATGTTGTCCTCGACCGTGAAGGACCCGAACAGGCGGCGGTCCTCGGGCGCATAGCCGATGCCATGGCGCGGGCGGTGGTGCGGCGGCAGGCGGGTCTCGTCCTCGCCATCGATCATGACGCGCCCGGCGGTGGTCGGCACCAGGCCCATCAGCGCGCGCAGCGTCGTGGTCTTGCCCGCGCCGTTGCGCCCGATGAGCGCCACGCGCGCGCCGGCGGCGACGTTCAGCGAGACCTCGCGCAGCACCGGCACGCCGGCAATCGAGACCGAGACCGACGCGAGTTCAAGCATGGGGCGCCCCCGGCGGTGTCGCGTGGCGCTCGATCCCGATCACCTCGCGCTGCACGGCGGGGTCGGCCAGCACCTGGCCGGGCGGGCCGAGTGCTGCGATGCGCCCCTGGGACCACACCGCGACTCGGTCGGCGAAGCGTTCCACCACGTCCATGTCGTGCTCGACGAACACCGCGGTGACCTTGGCGTCGCGCAGCACGTTCACCAGCGTCTCGACGATGAGCATCTTCTCCGACGCCGCGACGCCGGAGGTGGGTTCGTCCATCAGCAGCAGGCGCGGCTTCAGCGCCACCGCCATGGCGATGTCGGCGAGCTTGCGCGCGCCCTCGTTCAGCGCATCGGCGCGCGAATCCGCGATGGCCGACAGGCCGAAGCGCGCCAGCAGGTCGCGGGCCTCCTCGCGGTAGCCCGGGCGCAGCAGGGGGACCAGCGGCGACCAGATGCCGTGGCGGGAGGCGACGGCGAGCGCGACATTCTGTTCGACGGTGTGTTCGAGGAACAATTGCGGCAACTGGAAGGATCGCGCGATGCCGAGCTTGACGATGGCGCGCGGCGACATCCCGGTGATGCGGCGCCCGTCATAGGTGATCTCGCCGGCATTGGGCTTGAGGTAGCCGGTGGTCATGTTGATGAAGGTGGTCTTGCCCGCGCCGTTCGGGCCGATGATGGCGAGGAATTCACCCTTCATCACATCGAGGTCGATGCCGTCCGCGGCCTTCACGCCGCCGAAGGCGAGGGAGAGGCCGGTGGCGCGCAGCAGGGCTTCGCTCATCGCCCGCGCCCCCCCAGCACGCGCGCGGCCATGCCCCACAGCCCGCCCGGCGCGAACAGGATGACCAGCAGCAGCACGGTGCCGAGGATCATCTGCCAGGCATCGGCAAACGACGCCGCGGCATAGACGCGCACCAGCTCGTAGGCCGCCGCACCCAGGAACGGCCCGAGCACGCCGCCCGCCCCGCCCAGGATGGCGATGAACACTAGTTCGCCCGAGGCGGTCCAGTAGGACAGCAGCGGCGTGACATGCCGCGAGGTCATGGCGATCAGCGCGCCGCCCAGCCCGCCGACGATCGCCGAGATGACATAGGCCGAGAGCAGGATGCCGCGCGCCGGCACCCCCATGAATTCGAGCCGCGTCTCGCGTGTCTTGATGCCCGCCAGCGCCTCGCCCATCGGGGAGGCGAGATACATCCGCAGCAGGAAGCCGAGCACGAAGGCGAGGCCGAGGGCGATGCCGAAGACTGTCCATTCGTAGGTCACGCGGTCCAGCGCCTGGCCGGCGATGGGCATGATCTCGACGCGGATGCCGTCGCTGCCCTTGGTGAAGTGGTACAGTTTCTCGAGCAGCGAATAGAACACCATGCACATGGCCAGGTTCAGCATGCCGAAGAAGATCTGCCGGTAGCGCGTGACGAACAGGCCGACCACCAGGCCGAGCAGCCCCGCCCCCGCGGCGGCGGCCAGCAGCACCAGCACGCCGTCGTTGAAGCGCGGGGCCAGGAAGGCGACGGTATAGGCGCCGAAGCCGATATACAGCGCATGGCCGAAGGAGACCTGGCCGGCGCGCAGCAGCAGCAGGATGCCCAGCACCGCGATGCCCTTGGCCAGCGCGATGGTCAGCACGAAGCGCAGCCAGGGGGCGGCGATGGCGGCCGCCACCAGCGCGGCCGCGAGCAGCAGGCCCAGGATCGGTTCGTAGCGCTTCATCGGCGGGGGTTCCGCGCGGCAGGCTGGGTCATACGCGCCGCGTCTCGATCACGCCGAACAGCCCCTGCGGGCGGACCAGCAGCACCAGCACCATGATGATGTAGGGGACCACGACTTCCAGTTCCGGTTCGAAATACACCGCGATGGACCGCCCCATGCCCATCATCAACGACGTCAACGCCGCGCCTTCGATCTGACCGAGCCCGGCCGTCGCGACCACGGCGAAGGACAGCACGATGATCTGCGCGCCGACACCGGGCACCAGTGCGGCGGTGGGCGAGGACAGCGCGCCGCCGAGGGCCGCCAGCATCGCCCCGAAGGTGAAGGTCAGCAGGAAGATCTTCGCCGCATCGATGCCCATGGCGGTGGCGGCCTCGCGGTCGGTCGTGACCGCCACGATGACGCGCCCGGTCAGCGTGCTGCGCAGGAACCAGGCGAGCCCCGCCAGCGTGATGACCGCGAAGCCCGGCAGCACGAACAGCTGGTAGTTCGTGAAGGGGATGAAGTCGGTGCCGAAGGGCACGTCGATGGTGCCGAGCCAGCGCATCGCCGCATCGTGATGGATGGGCTGCACGCCCCAGACCAGCTTCTGGACATCCTCCAGGATCATGAACAGCGCGAAGGTGACCAGCAGCTGCACCACCTCCTCCCCGGCATAGATGCGGCGAAGGATGAAGCGTTCGATCAGCGGGCCGAGGATCGCACCGACCAGCGCCGCCGAGAGGATCAGCGTCGGGATCGAGGCCCAGGCCGGCAGGCCGAGGCTGGTCAGGAACAGCCCGATCGACGCCGCGCTGTAGGCGCCGATGGCATAGAGGGACCCGTGCGCGACATTGACGATGCGCAGCACCCCGAACACCAGGTTGAGCCCCACCGCCACCAGGAAGATCAACCCGGCGGAGGACAGCCCGTCCAGCAAGGCCAGGCCGAGCAGAAGGCCATTATCCTGGAACCACTCGGCCATGGCGTGCGGTGGCCCCTTACAGGGCCGTGCCGGCGGACTGGATCATCGCCGGCGTCAGGGTTTTCAGCCAGTCGGTCGACTTCTGGCCGGCTGGCGCCGAGACCTGGGCGGCGCTGTAGCGCATCATCTCCTTCGGCACCGCGAAGGGGAAGCGCGGGTCGAACGACGACAGGCCGACGATCTGGTCCTCGAGCCCCTGGCCGTCCTCGCGCAGCGTGATGGTCGAGGTGGGCGTGGGGAAGGTCAGGCCGCGGAAGGCGGCGGCGAGTTCGGCATCCGACGGCCAGGCGCCGTTCTTGGCGGCGACCGCCTTCTCCAGCGCCGCCTTCAGCGCCCAGACGGCCTGCGCCATGTGGTGGCAGGGGTAGATCGGGAATTCGTTGAACTTCTGCCGGTAGGCATTGACGAAGCCGTTGAATAGCGCGGGGTTGGCGGGCGAGGGGTGGTTGTTCCAGTGGTCCCCGCGCGCGCCGATGACATGGCCCTCGGGCATGTTGCGGCCGAGGATCTGCAGCGAGGCCTCCGCCACCGGCAGCACGAAGGTGGTGCGTTCATGCAGGCGCCGTTCGGTCGCCTGGCGGATGAAGGTGACCAGTTCGCCGCCCCAGGACGACGAGAACACCACGTCCGGGCGCAGGGCGAGCAGGCGGGTGATCTCGGTCGAGAAATCGGTCGAGCCGAAGCGGGGGAACATCTCCGCCACCACGCGCGTGCCGGGCTTCAGCGCGCCGATCGCCGCCTGCCAGATCTCCCAGGAATCGCGGCCCCAGGCGTAGTCCTGGTTGAGCACGGCGACGGTGCGGATGTCGGGCTTCTTGCGCAGCAGGTACAGCAGCGGCGCCAGCACTTCCGGGGTGGCGTAGCCCTGGGTGCGGAAGGCGTAATCGTAGCGCGCTTCCTCGAAGATGCGCTGGGTGCCGCAATCCCACAGCAGCATGACCTTGTTGAGTTCGCGCGACAGCGGCGTGCAGGCCAGGCACGACCCCGACGAGATCGACTGGAAGATCGCGTGCACGCCCTCGGACTGCACGAGGCGGCGGATCTCGCCCACCAGGTGGTCGGTGCCGGGGCCTTCGTCGACGAAGATCGGGCGGATCGGCACGCCGGCGATCCCGCCAGCGGCATTGATCTGTTCGGCCAGCATCTCGCAGGCGCGGCGCGACGGCACGCCGAACACCGAGGCCGGGCCCGACAGGAAGGTGGTGACGCCGATCTTGAATTCGGCGGGCTTGGCGACCGGCTGGGCCGACAGCGTGGCCGGCAGCAGGACGGAGCCGAAGCCGGCGGCAAGCGTTTCGCGGCGCGTGAGCGTGGCGGTCATCTGGGGGTTCCTCCCTCGGGGGTGCAGGCTGCGGGTTGGCCCCGCGATTGGCGCGCAGAATGGACGCAGGGCGCGAAGCGGCGCAAGGGCGGCTGGCGGAATTGACCGCCGGTCGCGCGGTTCCTAGCGTCCGCGCACTTCTTTACGGCGGTTCCGCGCGATGACGTCCATCCTGTCCATCCAGTCCTGGGTCGCCTACGGGCATGTCGGCAACGCGAGCGCGATCTTCCCGCTGCAGCGCCTGGGGGCGGAGGTCTGGGGCATCCATACCGTGCAGTTCTCGAACCACACGGGCTATGGCGCATGGCGCGGGCAGGTGTTCGGGGCGGAGCTGATCGCGGAATGCGTGCAGGGCATCGAGGAGCGCGGCGTGATGGCGCGCTGCGAAGCGGTGCTGTCGGGCTACATGGGGTCGGCCGGGATCGGTGCCGCCATCCTCGATGCCGCGCGGCGCGTGAAGGCGGCCAACCCCGCCGCGCTGTGGTGCTGCGACCCGGTGATCGGCGATGTCGGGCGGGGCGTGTTCGTGCGCGAGGGCATTCCCGAATTCCTGCGCGACCAGGCGCTGCCGGCGGCCGACATCATCACGCCGAACCAGTTCGAACTGGAATGGCTGACCGGGCGGGAGGTGCGCACGCTGGACGACGCCAAGGCGGCGATCACGGCGCTGCAGGCGCAGGGTCCGCGCTGCGTGCTGGTGACATCGTTGCGCCTGGCCGACACGCCCGAGGGCGAGATCGGCATGCTGGCCGGCGAGGGCGGGCGGTTCTGGCGCCTTTCCACGCCGATGCTGCCGCTGTCGGTGAACGGGGCGGGGGATGCGATCGCGGCGCTGTTCCTGTTCCACCGGCTGCGCGGCGGGGCGGATGGGGCGCTGTCGGCCGCCGCGTCGTCGGTGTTCGGGGTGTTGCGGCGGACGGCGGCGGCGGGCTCACGCGAGATCCTGACGGTGGCGGCGCAGGAGGAGTTCGTGGCGCCGTCCCAGGTATTCGCGGCGGTAGGGTGCTAGCCGGGCAGCACCGCCACCTTCCGATACTCCGCCTCCTCCACCGGCTCCATCCAGGTCGTGTTGTCCGGCCCGTCGGTCTCGACGAAGGAGATGTGCGCAAACAGGTGCCCGGCGATCGACCCGTGCCAGTGCACCAAGCCGGGCGGCACCTCGGCGACATCGCCGGCGCGCAGGATCTGGCCCGGCTTGCCGCGCACCTGCACCATGCCGGTGCCGTGCGTGGCGACCAGCACCTGCCGCGTCTTGTGCGTGTGCCAGTTGGTCCGCGCGCCGGGCGTGAAAGTGACCAGCGTGGCGCTGGTGCGCGAGGGCGCGGCGGGCGAAGCGAGAGAATCCTGCAGCACCGTTCCGGTGAAGCTGCTCGCCGGTGCGGCCTTGGTCGGGCGCTGCGTCGCCGGCCTGACTGTCACGTCGTCCATGGCACTGTCTCCTGCTGGGAATGCTGGTCGCCCGGTTCCGCCGCCTTGCCGCTCAGCCACGCCGCATGGCGGTCGGCTGCGACTGGGTCGCGTCGCCAGGCGCTGTCGACCGCTTCCGTGACGCCGGGGCGCCGCGGGGAGGTTCCGTCGTTGCAGGAGGAGTGTCGTGGCGCCGGGGGTGCGAGGCAAGCGGGGCGTTGCCGTTGCGCGACAACCGCGCCCATACTCTCGGCAGGCTCACGAACGGAGGCAGGCATGTCCCATTTCATCGGTCGTCGCGCGCTGGCGCGCGGCACCCTCGGCGCGGTGCTGGCCGTGCCTGCGATCCGCACGGCGGCGGCGCAGACCACGCTCGAATGGGTGGCGGGGTCGCTGGGCGGCGGCTGGTACACCATGGCGGCGGGACTGTCGTCGTTGATCCGCGAGGAGAACCCGGACATCCAGGTGCGCGTCGTGCCCGGCGGTGGCCTGGCGAACCCCACGCGCATCAACAACAACCAATCGCAGATGGGCTGGGGCATCGACGCCTTCTCGGCCTCGGCGGTGCAGGGGATCGAACCCTACAGCGCCAAGCACGAGCGCATCCGATCCTTGGGCACCGGCTATTCGCCGACCGAGCACCACTTCCTGCGCCACACCGGCGCCGGGCCGGAGGACATGCGCGCGATCCTGACGCAGCGCGGGCTCAAGATCGCCGCGCCGCAGCGGTCGTCCACGGACGAGATGACGCTGCAGCGCATCCTGCGCTTCCTCGGCACCTCGCCCGACAAGATCCGCGCCGAAGGCGGGCGGTATCTCAACGGGTCCTATGCGGACATCGCCGCCGCCTACAATGACGGGCAGGTGGACTACCTGTACGTGGCGCTGGCGCGCCCGGCGGCGATCATGACCGAGATCGGCCAGGGCCGGCGCGGCGGGCGCATCGTGTCCTTCCCACGCGACGTCATGGACCACCTGACGCAGCAATACGCCTATGCGCAGGGCGTGCTGCCTGCCGCGACCTATCCGCCGTTGATGTCCGCCGATGCCCCGGTGACGATGATGGACAGCGTCATCCTGGTGCATGACAGCATCCCGGCGGAGGTGGTGCAGAAGATCACCGCCACGCTGATCAAGAACAAGGGCACGCGCCTGGCGAACATCCACGCCAGCATGGGCGGCTGGACGCCGGAGAAGGCGGTGGGATATCGCGGCGTAGCCTTCCACCCGGGGGCGGCGGCGGCCTTCCGGGCGGCGGGCGCGAACCCGCCGGCCTGACGCGGGCACGGGGCGCTTGCGGGACCTGACGGGCGGGCTCAAGGGCACGGTCACGCTGTGGCTCGCCTTCTGGGCGGCGGTGCATCTGTATTTCGCCGGCGGGCCGTTCCTCGAATGGGCCGCCGGGCTGGTGCATCCGGGCATCGAGCGCGCGATGCCCTTCGAAGGCTTCGGCTTCCCGCCGCCGGTCGAGATGCGCAGCCTGCACCTGCTCGTCTTCACCTCGCCGCTGTTCCTGCTGTACCCGGCCTTCCCGGGGCGCTCGCCGGCGGGTCGGCCGTCGCTGTTCGACTGGGGCTGGGCGGCTGCGGCCGCGCTGCCGCATCTGTGGGTGCTGGTGCATGCCGGCGCGGTCTCCGACCGCATGGAGTATGTCGATCCCTTCACCACCACGATGATGGTGCTGGGCGTCACCTGCCTGGTCACCATGCTGGAAGCGATCCGCCGCGCGGTGGAACCGGGCCTCGCCTGGATGGTGGCGGGCTGCCTGGTCTACATGGCCACCGGTCACTACTGGCCGGGCGTGCTGAACACGCGGGTGTTCACCGCGCCGGAGATCATCGAATCCGCCTGGCTGGTGCCGACGGCGGGGGGCATCTACGGGCCGCTGACGGGCATCGTCTCGACCACCATCGCGGTGTTCATCCTGTTCGGCGCCTTCATGCAGGGCAGCGGGACGGGGCGGCTGTTCAGCAACCTCGGCGCGGCGGTGGCGGGGCGCTACACGGGCGGGCCGGCGAAGGTGTCGGTCGTGACCTCGGGCCTGTTCGGCACCATGAGCGGCAGCAGCGTGTCCAATGTGATCACCACCGGGGCCATGACCATCCCGCTGATGGTGAAGGTGGGCTACCGGCCGGCGGTGGCCGGCGGGATCGAGAGCGCGGCATCGGTCGGCGGCGCGCTGATGCCCCCGGTGATGGGCGCGGCCGCCTTCGTGATGGCCGAGATCACCAACATCCCCTACGGGCACATCCTGGTCGCGGCGGCGATCGGCGCGGTGCTGTACTACTACGCGATCCTGGCGGCGGTGCATTTCGAGGCCAAGCGCGCCGGCATGGAGCCCATGGCCCTGAAGGACATCCCGGCCTGGCGCGAAGTGCTGGCCGACGCCCACCTGGTGTTGCCGATCGGCCTGCTGGTCTGGCTGATGAGCGAACGCTGGTCGGGCAACTACGCGGCCTTCTGGTCGACCTGCGCGATGGTCGGCGTGTCGATGCTGCGCGGGCGCACGCGCATGGGCTGGCGCGCGATCCTGGACAGTTTCGCGAGGGCCGGGCTGACCATGGCGCCGCTGGCGGTGTCGATCGCGGGCGCGGGCGTGGTGGTCTCGGCGCTGACCGCCACCGGCATGGTCGTGGCCTTCGGCGGGATCATCAAGGAGACGGCGGATGGTTCGCTCGGGCTGCTGCTGGTGCTGGTGGCGCTGACCGTGCTGGTGCTCGGCCTCGGCATCCCGACGACGCCGTCCTACATCATCGCCGCCGCGATCGGCGTGCCGACCATCCTGGAACTCGGGCGGCCGCTGGGGATCGACCTGCTCCAGGCGCACATGTTCACCTTCTACTTCGCGGTGATCGCGGATGCGACGCCACCGGTCGCCGCCGCCGCCTTTGCCGCGGCGGCCATCGCGAAGGCGGGGCCGACCATCACGTCGGTGCACGCGACGCGCTTCGGCATCGCCGGCTTCACGGTCGGCTTCGCCTTCATCTACGACCCCGGGATCATGCTGCGCGGCGGGCTGGTCGAGATCGTCACCGCGACGACGATCCAGGTGGCGGCGTTGACGCTCATCACCGCGGCCTATGCGGGGTTCCTGATGCAGCCGATGGGGATGGTGCTGCGCGTCGTGCTCGGCGCGGCGGGGCTGTTCGCGGCCTTCGGGCACATCGCGCCCGATGGCGTGCGCCTTGCGGTGGGGGTGGTGGCGCTGGTCGGCACGGTGGTGGCGCAGGGGGTCCTGGTGCGGGTGCGGCGCGCGGCGTGAACCGCGCGCCGGTCTCCGGTGGCGTCAGCCGGAGGTCTGCATGTCCGCCACGCTCGGCCGCGGCGCATTGACCGACAGCGGGCGCATCTCGCCCGCCGGCGCGTTGTAGGCCAGGCCCAGCAGGTCGGTCATGCGGAACATCCCGGCTACGCGCCCGAGCGTGGGCGTGAAGAACGGATCGCGCAGGATCGAGATGTTGCTGCCCTCGATGGCGCGGTGGAACACTTCCGCCACGATCCGCCCGCCGATGCTGCCCATCTTGCCGCCACGCAGCCCGGCTTCGCGCAGGGTGTAGAACCACAGCGGCGTCGCGGTCACGAGCTCGTCCTTCAGCGCCTGCGACAGGGCGTTGAACTCGCTGCCGAGAATTTCGGCCGAGGTCAGCGGCTGGATGGCGATGCCGGCATTCTGCATCGCGAGGACCATCTCCTGCCCGGTCGCGAGGCGCACCATCCGCCCGCGCACCAGGTTGCGGAAGGCCAGGTTCATCTGCGCCGGCGGCACCGCCAGCCCGCTGCCGCGCGCGCCGAAGGACCCGAGCGGCAGGGTGCGCAGCGGATCCGTCAGCCGGATGTCGATCGGCCGCGCCATGTTCACGCTGTGCCCGGCTTCGGGTGCCAGCGCGGGCACGCCCTCGGTCGCGAAGTCATACAGCCGCGTCCAGTCCGCGATCCAGTTCGTCGGCAGCCTTTCGAAGGTGCCGTCGAGCGGGTTGTTGAGGTCCGACCCCGGCGAGAGGTTGCCGCTGGTGCCGCTGAAGCGGAACAGGTTCTCGAGCGTGCCGAAATCCCCGATCGATCCGCCGGGGCCGAACACCGCGTTCCAGTCATACAGCTCGCGGATCATCGAATGACCCAGCCGGTAGCCCGCCACCGAGAATTCGATCGGCATGGTGGGGAAGCCCTGCGCGCCGACCTCGAAGAAGCGGCGGCCCATGCTGAACACGTCGTCGATGATGGCCTGGTCGACGATGCGCGGCAGGAAGTCGAAGCGCAGCATCCATTGGTAGTGCTTCACCACCATTTCCCGCGCGCGTTCGAACAGGACGGTGGATGGGGTGCCGTCGGCGGCGAGGCGGTCGCAGACCTTGTTGTGGAAGCGCAGGAAGGACAGGTGCGTCTGCGCGACCGCCAGGTTCTCGTCGTTGCGCGGGTCGGCGATGAGCGCCTGGCGCGCTTCGTCCGGCGGGCCGGACGCCCCCTTGCGCGGCAGGTCGAAGCCGTCGAGGTCGAGGCTTTCGATCGGCGGCGCGCCGGAGGCCTTGGTCTTGCCGAGCTTCAGGCGCACGCCGTCGGCCTGGTAGAAGGCGGCGCTGCTCGCGACATGCGGCCCCTCGCCATAGACGCTGTCGAGGTCGAGGGCGGGGCTGCGCGCCTGCACCAGCTGGTCCGGCGGCACCGCCGTGCCGAAGGCGACCTGCGTGCGATCGCGCGTGAGGTCGTGGTCGACGAACTGCCCGAGGTAGGTGAAGCCCGCCGGGATCGGGCCGTCGGTGTCGGGCGCCTGGCGCGTCATGCCATCGGCCAGGGCTTCGAGCAGCGCGTCCGAGGGCGCCGGCGAGCCGCTTTCGACGATGCGCGAGAAGCGGAAGGCGCGCTGCTCCTCGGCAGGCGTGGCGGGGCGGTCGACCTCGCCGCACATGGTGCCCTTGTTGGCGAGGTAGAACAGGTTCCGATTGTGGCGGATGGCCATGGCGCTCTCCTGCGGTGCGCGGCCGGAATGGGCGGGCGCGGGCGGGACGCTAGGCGCGCCGGAGGGGTGCTTGCGGTGATCCGGCGCACAACCCTGGATGCGTGACAAACCCATGATGTTGCACGCAATAGTCGTGGCGCCCGGTGTGTTTCGCGCCCGCTGGCATGACCACCACGGGTGTCCCGCGGCGGGCGGCTGGGTCTAGGATACGCCCGCGCGGTCTGCCGCTGCGCCAATCCCGGAAGGAACGCCATGCGCCTGCCCCTGCTTGCCACCCTTGCCGCCTGCATCGCCGGTACCGCCATCGCGCAGACCGCCAGCCCCGGACCGACGCTCGCATCCGTGCGGTCGCGCGATGCGCTGATCTGCGGCGGGCATCCCGGCGCGCCGGGGTTCAACGTGCTCGACAGCCAGGGCGTGTCGCGCGGGCTCGATGCCGATACCTGCCGCGCCATCGCCGCCGCGGTGCTGGGCGATGCGGCCAAGGCGCGCTTCATCGTGCTGTCCTCCCAGGCGCGGCTGCCGGCGCTGCAATCGGGCCAGGTGGACGTGCTGCCGCGCACCACGACCTGGACCCACACGCGCGACACCGCGAACGGGCTGAACTTCACCGCGGTGAATTTCTACGACGGCCAGGGCTTCATGGTGCGGCGTTCGGCGAATGTGCAGCGCGCGGCGCAGCTGGCCGGCGCCACCATCTGCGTCACCTCGGGCACCACCAACGAACTCAACCTGGCCGACTGGGCGCGCAGCAACAATGTGCGCGTGCAGCCGCTGGTGTTCGACCAGAACGAGGAGACGCGCAACGCCTACAATTCCGGCCGCTGCGACGCCTTCACGACCGATGCGTCGCAGCTGGCGGGCATCCGCACCGCGCTGCGCGATCCGAACGAGCACGTCATCCTGCCCGACATCATCAGCAAGGAACCCCTCGCGGTCGCGGTGCGCCACGGCGACGACCAGTGGTTCGACATCGTGCGCTGGACGGTGTTTGCGCTGATCGAGGCCGAGGAACTGGGCGTCACGCAGGCGAATGTCGAGGAGATGCTGGCCAGCCAGAACCCGTCGATCCGCCGCCTGCTCGGCAATTCGGGCGACCATGGGCCGCTGATGGGGCTCGACCGGCGCTGGGCCTACAACGCCATCAAGGCGGTGGGGAACTACGGCGAGATCTTCGAGCGCAACCTCGGCAGCGGCTCGCCGATCGGGCTGCAGCGCGGGGTGAACGACCTGTGGACGCGCGGCGGGCTGATGTACGCCATGCCGATCCGGTAGGGGTGCCTTGGGCGGCGCGCCTCAGCGCCGCTCATACACCAGCCGCGCGCGGATCGTCCCCTCGATCGCGCGCAGCTCGGCCAGCAGATCCTCGGCCTGGTCGCGGGCGTTGTCGCTGTCGATGACCACATAGCCGACCTGGCCGAAGGTCTGCAGGAACTGCGCGGAGATGTTGAGGCCGCGCCGCGCGAAGGCCTCGTCGACCTGGCGCAGCACGCCGGGCACGTTGCGATGCACATGCAGGGTGCGCGCGCCGGAAGGCCGGGCGGGCAGTTCCACCTGCGGGAAGTTCACCGCGCCGAAGGTCGCCCCCGTGTCGGAGTATTCGATCAGCTTGCGGGAGACTTCCTCGCCGATGCGCCACTGCGCCTCGCCCGTGCTGCCGCCGATATGCGGGGTCAGGATCACGTTGGGCAGGCCCTGCAGGGGGCTCACGAAGGCCTCGCCGTTGCGCGCCGGCTCGACCGGGAACACATCGACCGCCGCACCCAGCACATGCCCGTCGCGCAGCGCCTGCGCCAGCGCATCGAGGTCGAGGATGGTGCCGCGCGCGTTGTTCACCAGCACCGCGCCGGGCTTCATGGCGGCGATCTCGGCGCGGCCGAACATGTTCATCGTCTCGGGCGTCTCGGGCACATGCAGCGTCACGGCGTCCGACGCGGCCAGCAGCGCGTGCAGCGACGCCATGGGCTGGGCATTGCCGTGCGGCAGCTTTCCGGTGCGGTCCCAATAGAGCACGCGCATGCCGAAGGCTTCCGCCAGCACCGACAACTGGCTGCCGATATTGCCGTAGCCGACGATGCCGAGCGTCTTGCCGCGCAGCTCCCAGGAATTCGCCGCCGACTTGTCCCATTCGCCGCGATGCGCGGCGTTGGATTTCGGGAAGATGCCGCGCATCAGCATGACGATCTCGCCGAGCGTCAGTTCCGCCACGGATCGCGTGTTGGAGAAGGGCGCGTTGAACACCGGCACGCCGCGCATCGCGGCCTCCTCCAGCGCCACCTGGTTGGTGCCGATGCAGAAGCAGCCGATGGCGAACAGCCGGTCGGCGGCTTCCAGGACCTCGGCACTCACCTGGGTGCGGGAGCGGATCCCGAGGACATGCACGCCCTTCACCGCCTTGATCAGCGCCGCACCCTCCAGCGCCTTCGATTCCCGCTTGATGTTGCCGTAGCCGGCGTCGGCCAGGCGCTCGACCGCGCTGTCGGAGACGCCCTCCAGCAGCAGGATGCGGATCTTGTCCTTGGGAAGGGAGAGGCGGGCAGGGGACATGGTGCGGTCACTCGGGCGGGCGGGGGGTCGCTTCCTGCCCCCATCGCGGGGCTGGCACAAGGTCCGGCGCCCTTGCCGTCGCCCGGGGGGCACCGCCATGCTGCACCGCAGCGGCGCCGCACGCCGCGCGGGGATGCTTCGATGGACGCCGCCTATCTTTCGGAATGGGCCAACCTGCTGCTGCGCTGGCTGCATGTCATCACCGGCATCGCCTGGATCGGCACGTCGTTCTATTTCATCAGCCTGGACAACCAGCTGGACAAGCCGGCCGGCGGCAACCCGCGCGTGGCCGGCGAGCAATGGTCGATCCACGGCGGCGGCTTCTACCACAAGCAGAAATACCTGCTCGCGCCCGAGCGCCTGCCGGAGACACTGCACTGGTTCAAGTGGGAAGCCTACTGGACCTGGATCAGCGGCTTCGCGCTGTTCGTGCTGATCTACTGGGTGCAGGCCTCCACGTACTTGGTGGACCCGGGCGTGCTCGACATGCCGGCGTGGCTCGCGGTGGTCATCAGCGCGGCGCTGCTGGTGGGCGGCTGGGTGGGCTACGACCTGCTGTGCCGGTCGAAATACGGGGAGAACGAGGCGCTGCTGGGGGCGATCGGCGCCGCCACGCTCGCGGTGGTCGCCTTCGTGGCCTGCCACCTGTTCGGCGGGCGCGGCGCCTTCCTCCAGGTGGGTGCGATGACCGGCACCATCATGGTGGCGAACGTCGCGATGGTGATCATCCCCGGCCAGCGGAAGATGGTCGCCGCCATGCAGGCCGGCGAGGCGCCGGACCCGAAATACGGCCGCTGGGGCAAGCAGCGCAGCGTGCACAACACGTACCTGACGCTGCCGGTCATCTTCATCATGATCTCGCCGCACTACCCCATGACCTACCAGGGGCGCTGGAACTGGCTGGTGCTGCTGGCGGTGGGGCTGTCGGGCGCGCTGGTGCGGCAGTATTTCGTGCTGCGCCAGAAGGGCGCGAACCCGGTCTGGCTGCCCGCCGCCGCCGCCGCGGTGGTCGCGCTGCTGGTCTGGACCGGCGCGCCCGAACGCCCCACGGGTGCGGCCGAGGCGCCGCCCTTCGCCGAGGTGCAGACCATCGTCGCCTCGCGCTGCGTGTCCTGCCACGCGGCGCGCCCGACTCAGGACGGCTTCGCGGCACCGCCCAAGGGCGTGGTGATGGAAACGCCGGCGCAGATCCGCCGCTGGGCGGCGGCGATGCGCCAGCAGGTGCAGACCGAGGCGATGCCGCCCGGCAACCTGACCGAGATCACGCCCGACGAAAGGGCGAAACTGCTCGCCTGGGTGGCGGCCGGTGCGCCGGCCGAATAAGCACGCGGGCACCGTTGGCGCCCCCGCTCCCTGGCGCTAGACAGGCCCGGGGTGGTCGCGATGGGGCTTGGCGGACAGCGCGTGCGGCGGACGGGATCCTGGCTGGCCGCCGTGGCGATGCTCGGGGGATGCGCCCTGCCGCCCAACGCCGCGCTGCCGGACTGGGCGCGTTCGGCCAGCGTGCTGGCCGGCCAGGCGACGCAGCCGGTCGACCCGGATGGGCGCCAGGCCGCGCTGCAGGCGCTGGCGGTGTATCTCTATGCGTTGGGCGTCGTGGCGGAGGAACGGGTGCTGACCTTTCGCGAAACCCCCTTCGCGGCGCTGGCGCCGCGCGCCGCGGCCACGAGCCTCGGGGCCGGCGACGCCGTGGCGGGGCTTGGCGCCGTGCTGCGCACCGCGCGCGAGGCCAACCCCGATCCCGAGGCGCGCGCCAACAGCGCCGGCCAGCCGCGCGTGATTGAGAATCTGCGCCTGCGCCCGATGATCCTGGCCGCCGACCCGCATGTGCAGCGCCTGGTCGCGATGCTGGCCGGGGCAGATACCGCCGCGCCGGAACGCCGCGCGCTGGCGAGCATCGGCGAGGGCCACGCGCTGCTCGCCGCGCGCGCGCGCAGCGTGGTGCGGCTCGGCCAGCGGGCGACGGCGATCGAGATCCGCGCCGCCGAGGAAGCGCTGCTGCGCGCGGGCGCGCGGCTGCCGCCCGGCGCGGCCGGCGCGGCCGGCGTGATCGCCGCCACGGTGCAGCCATGAGGATGCGCCGGCTTGCCGCCGCTGCCCTGCTGGCGCTGCTCGCGGCCTGCAGCGCGCCCGACTACACGCCGGTGCGCGACTGGGCACGCGGCGCGAGCATCGCGGCCGATTATCCCGCCGCCGCGCAGGGCGTGCCGGCATCCGCCGAGGACGGCATCCTGGCGATGCAGGAAGCGCTGGTGACGTGGCTGTCCGCCCTCGGGCGCATGGCCGATGACGCGGTGCTGCCCTACCTCGATGATCCGTTTCTCGGCCTTGCCGCGCGGGCCGGCGCCGCCGACCCGCGCGGCGCGGAGGCGGTCGCCGCACTGGGCCGCACGCTGCGCCACGCGTCGCGCAACAACCTGCGCGCGCCGGCGCTGCGCGAGACCATCCGCGGCAGCGATGCGCAGGTGCAGGCGCTGGTCGCCGCGCTGTCGGAGGCGGTGGCGCGGGGCGGCCGGCCCGCCGAAGGTGCCGCCGCCGCGCCGACGCCCGCCGCGGTCCCTGCCGCCGGCGATGCGCGCGCGCGCTACCGGGCGCTGCTGGCGCAGGTTGCGCAGGGCCATGCGATGCTGAAGGAGAGGGCGGGCGAGATCACCGGCGAGGAGACGGTGCAGCGCATCCGCGCCGCCGAGGACCAGCTGCGCCGCGCCGCCCGCACGCTGCCGCTGCCGAGCGCACCGCTGCCCGCCGCCGCCGCGCCGTGAGGCCGCTGCGCCAGGCCCTGGCCGCCGTTGCGATCGGCCTCCCGGCGGTGCTGCACGCGCCCGTGGCGCTGGCGCAGGGGACCGAGATCAATCGCATCGAGCAGGGCGTCGACACCCTGCTCGACCGGATCGATGCCATCCGCGACCAGCTGCGCGGCCGTGGTTCGGGCGTGCTGGGCCTGATGGGCTACAACATGACGCCGGACGGGTCGGCCAATTCGCTGACCGTCAATCGCAGCACCGTCTCGGCGGAGGAGGGCGCGTCGACGCTCACGCTCAGCCAGTTCGGCTTCGGCTTCACCTGGAGCGAGTCCTTCCCGCTGTTCACCGAATTCTACGGCGGCTACGCGCGCTACGACCCGCGCGCCGTGTTCACCGGGCTGGGCACGCGCCGCACGCCGCTGCGATGGAACAATGTCGCCGCGACGCTGGGGGTCGGCTACGACATCCGCATCGGCGAATACCTATGGCTGCGGCCGATCTTCAATGTCGCCGGCGGCTATGCGGCGTCGGATGCCTCGCTGGCCGCCAGCTTCGTGCAGTACCGCACCGATCGCGACATCGCCGCGCTGACCGACCAGCATGTCAACGTGCTCGGCCTCGGCGGGTCGCTGATGCTCGCCTACTACGATTATCAGCCGCGGCGCGATATTGATGTCGAGCTGCGCTACACGCATCTCGAGCTCCAGACGGTGGGCGACACGATCCGCGCCGCGCGGGGGCGCAGCACCGCGCAGACCCTGGGGGTCTGGGCCCGCTACCGGTGGCCGACCGGCCTCGAGGCCTTCGGCCGCCCGGTGCGCTGGGTGCTCGATGGCACCGCCAGCTACTATTTCGGCGACCAGGCGGAGGTCACCGGCTTCCGCTGGGCGGTCAAGGCCGGCGGCGGGATCGAGATCGATGTCGGGCGCTACGAGGTCGGCGCCGTCGGGCTGTATCTCAGCCGGCTGCGCCTGGTCGCCCGGTATTTCTACGGCGATGGCGGGGTAACCGGCACTTCGGTGGGCATCGGCATGAGCTTCTGAATCCCGCCCCCTTCCGTCGCGATGCGGAATCGGAGCAGGAAGGCGGCGGTGCCGCGCGACGGCGGGCATGGCGCCCGGCCCGGCGGCGCCCGCGGAGCACGAGGCACGACATGGCTGGCAACGGACCCGGGACGCTCTCCACCCATGTGCTCAACACCGCCGAGGGCATTCCCGGCGCGGGCGTGCGCGTGGCGCTGTGGCGGATGGACCCCGATCCCGCGCTGGTGGTCGAGACGCTGACCGATGCCGAGGGCCGCACGGTCGATCCGCTGCTGCCCCCCGGCGCCTTCCGCCCCGGGCGCTACGAGTTGCGCTTCGGGATCGGCGCCTATTTCACCGCGCGCGGCATCGCGCCGGATCCGCTGTTCCTCGATGTGGTTGCGGTCAGCATTGGCCTGGCCGATGGGCGCGGGCACTACCACGTGCCGCTGCTGTGCACGCCGTGGTCCTACACGACCTACCGGGGATCGTAGGCGGTCAGGCGCGCAGCAGCCCGCCCATCGGCGCCGCCGCGTCGCTGCCCGGGAAGGCGCGCGCCACCGCCGGGCCGGCCAGCTTCAGGTGATCCCGGAGCAGCCCCTTGGCGATGCTGCGAAGGTCGGTGGTCGGTGCCAGGTCGCGGTCCTGGAACAGGTTCCCGCCCGACAGGCCAGGCCAGTTGCCCGCCACCCGCCCGCCGGCCACCGCGCCGCCCAGCAGGAAGGCCACGCCGCCGGTGCCGTGGTCGGTGCCCATGGTGCCGTTGACCCGCACGGTGCGGCCGAATTCGGTGACGACCAGCACGGCGGTGCGGCGCCAATGGTCGCCCAGCGCCTCCTTCAGGGCGCCGAAGCCTTCGTCGAGCTGGAACAGCGGACCGTTGAGGCGATTCACCTGCTGCGCATGGGTGTCCCAGCCGGACAGTTCGAAGGCCGCGACGCGCGGGCCGTCCGCCTGCGCCATCAGCCGCCCGGCGGACATCGCCAGCGCGCGGAAGGCGCCGCCGGGCTGCGGGCGCACGGCCGCCGCATCGCCCAGCGCGGTGACGGCATAGCCGCGGATGCGCAGCCCCTCGGCGATGGCCGGGCCGGTCACCGGGTCGGCGGCGTTGAGTTCCGCCACGCGGGCCAGCAGGTCGGGCGGCGGCGTGGCGCTGCCGCGCGGGGCGTAATTGCCCACCGGCGCCGGCCCGCGCATCAGCAGCGGCATGTCGGTGCCGACCGCCAGGCCATTGTGCTGCGCCCCGGGGCGTGCCGGCACCGCCGACAGCGCGCGGTTCAGCCAGCCACTGGCAAGCCGCTGGTCGGCGCCCGATTCCAGCAGGTCCTGCGCGTCGAAATGGCTGCGCGTGCGCCAGTTGCCGGCGACCGCGTGCAGCACCAGTGCCTCGTTCGACGCATACATCGCGTGCAGGCTGGTCATGCGCGGATGCAGGCCGAAGCGGCCACCAAGGTCGAGCAGCCCGCCCTCCTGCCCCGGCTCGGGCAGCGCCAGCGGGCCGCGCAGGTCACGCAGCGCCGGGTCGGCATAGGGCTGCACGGCGAACAGCCCATCGAGCCCGCCGCGCAGCATGACCACCACGAAGCGCGCATCGCCCGGCGCCTGGGCGAAGGCGACACGGGCGCGCGGCAGCGTCATGGCGGCCGCCAGGCCAAGCAGCGCGGTGCGGCGGCCGAAGGCGGGCAGGTGGCTCATCGGCGGTGGAACTCCGGGCTGGTCAGCACGATGGTCAGCGCCTCGCGCGCCGATCCGGCGCGGGCGGATGCGCGCAGGGTCTCGGGGCGCACCAGCGGGCCGAGCACGGCCTCGGCCAGCCCCGCCGCGTCGCGCCCGGCGCCGCGGGCGGAGACGCCGTTCGCCCATTCGACACGGCGCAGCATGGTCTCGGGCACCGCCCAGTCGGTCGCGACATCGGGCCAGCCGATCGGCGCCCGCGCGCCCCACAGCGGCTGGCCGAGGTAGTTGAGCGTGCCCATCGCCATGCGTTCGGACTGGTCGGCCGGGGCTTCCACCGCGCGCAGCACGGCCAGCACGTAGTCGGTCGGCGTGCGCAGCTTGGTCAGCGGCGGCGACCAGGCGGCGGGCAGGGCGATCAGCGCGCGGGCGGCGGCGCCGAGGTTCCCGCCGCTGTCGCGCAGCGCGGCGAAGACCGGGCGCACGGCCTCGGGCGGCGGGTCGTCGGCAACGAAATGCCGCACCAGCTTGGTGGCGAGGTGGCGGTGCGTGGCTTCGTGGCGCGCCAGCCAGGTGAGCGCCTGTACGCCGCCGGCCTCGCCCTCGGGCCAGGTGCGGCCCAGCACGGCCTTGTCGCCGGGCTCATGGGCGGCCGGGCGGAACTCGAAGCCGAAGGGGGCGCGGCCGGGCGTGTAGGACCAGCCGGTCAGCACCTTGGCGAAGGCGGTGACGTCGGCCTGGGTGTAGCGCGCCGCGGGCGTGACGGTGTGCAGTTCCAGGATCTCGCGCGCCAGGTTCTCGTTCAGGCCGCGCTGCCGGCGCTGGCCGGCGCGGCTCTCGGGGCCGATCGAGCCCTGGTTGTCGAGGTAGGAGAGCATCGCCGGGTGGCGCGTGACGGCCAGCAGCATGTCCTCGAATCGGCCGGTGACGTGCGGGCGGATCGCCTCGCGCACCAGGTTGCCGACGAAATAGGGCACCTTCTGGCGCGCCACGGTGAAGTGGTTCGCCCAGAAGGCGACCAGGCGTTCGCGGAAGCCGAAGGGGGTTTCGATGGCGTGGCCCAGCAGGGCGACGGATTCGGTGGCCAGGATGCGGCGCTGGTTGGGCCGGCCCATGCCGGCGCGGGAGGTGACGGTGTCCTCGGCCTGGGCGGCGAAGATGGCGGGCAGCGTGGCCGGCAGGTCGTTGGGCAAGGCCGGGCCGACCTGGCCGGGTGCCAGCTGCGCGGCCAGCCAGGCCGCCGGGTCGTCCGGGACGGGTTCGTTGGGGCGCCGACCGTAGCCGAAGCGTATGGCGGCGATGACGGGCGTGGCTTCCATGCCATGCCATGATAGCCCGGCGCGCGGTGCGTCGCACGCAACGAAGCGTGTCCGGGGCGCCGGGCGCCATGTTGCGCTTGCAAAGCGGGGCCGGACGTCGCAGATAGCCGCCACCGACTGATCGGCGAACCCCTGATCGGCGTATCATTCTGCGGGCGGCGCAGGGCGAAAGCCCGGGCGCGGGCGCCCGCTGCTGCTTATGGAGGCCCTCGTGGCGCGCACATCGCTGGACAAGATCAGGAACATCGGCATCACGGCGCATATCGACGCCGGCAAGACGACCACGACCGAGCGCATCCTGTACTACACCGGCAAGTCCCACCGCATCGGCGAGGTGCATGAGGGCAACACCACGACCGACTACATGGAGCAGGAGCGCGAGCGGGGGATCACCATCACCTCCGCCGCCGTGACCGCCGTGTGGAACGACCACCGCATCAACGTCATCGACACGCCCGGCCACATCGACTTCAACATCGAGGTGAACCGGTCGCTGCGCGTGCTGGACGGCGCCATCTTCATCATCGAGGGCGTGGCCGGCGTGCAGCCGCAGTCCGAGACCAACTGGCGCCTGGCCGACCGCT
>LNFM01003444.1_pt1 | contig 31136 bp, 23 predicted proteins | sample 596031 | NCBI WGS metagenome assembly LNFM01 (sample SAMN04254537, study PRJNA301005) | activated carbon metagenome | isolation source: dual media filters at the Ann Arbor, Michigan drinking water treatment plant | place: USA: Ann Arbor
ACGACGCGTTTTCGAAGGAGATCGAGATGCGATACGCAGAGTACGTCAAGTCCGTAGACAAGACCCTCGATGACCTGATGGCCGAGAGCGAGGCGCGCGGGGAGGCGCGCGGTGAAGCGCGCGGCGTGGTGTTGGGTGAGCAGCAAGCGCTCTTTACGTTGCTCGCCGCTCGCGGACTCTCCGTGGACGATCCCACGGCCGCGCGCATCCGCGCGTGCGAAGACGGCGAGCAGCTCCGGCGCTGGATCGCCCGCGCAGCGAGCGCTTCGTCCACGACCAGCGTCTTCGAGTGACGCTCTCGAAGAGCGACGCTCTCGCGGCGCGCGCCCCCACCCGCGCTCCGCTCAGTACGTCTCGACGTGAAACCTTCCCTCCGCACGCATGAGCTCTCGTAGCGCGCTCCACGATTGGCCGCGCCGCTCGGCGATCTTCGCGAACGCCTCGAGCACGCCGTCCTCCATGCGCTTGTGACCGCAGAGGTAGACGAAGCAGTCGTCGCTCTCGAGCCACTCGCCCACTTTGTCCGCGCGCGCGAGCATCCGGTCCTGCACGTAGCCTCTGGCGTAGCGCTCGTCCCGCGAGAACGCGAACTCGACGTCGATCAAGCTCTTCGGCAGCTTCTGCAGCGGGCCGAAGTACGGCAGCTCCTCGGGCTTTCGCGCACCAAAAAACAAGAGGATCTCGCCCCCTTCGGCGAGGTTCATGCGGCGGCGACGGCGCTCGGTCATCGCGCGCATCGGAGCGCTCCCGGTGCCCGTGCACACCATCAAGAGCTTCGCTCCTGGGTGGTTGGGCATGAGAAAGCTCGCGCCGAACGGCCCGACGACAGAGACCTTGTCGCCCACCCTGAGGTCGCAGAGGTAGTTCGACGCCACGCCGCGCGTGGGGCGTCCTTCGCGGTCTTCGGTGACGCGCTTCACCGTGAGGGCGACGTTGTTGTAGCCGGGGCGCTCTCCGTTGCGCGGGCTGGCGACGGAGTAGAGCCGCACGTGGTGCTCGCGCCCGTGCTCGTCGCGGCCCGGAGGGAGGATCCCGATCGACTGCCCCTCGAGCACGGGCATCGCGGTGCGCCCGAAGTCGAGGACGATGTGCCGAATGTCCACGGGCGAAGAGGGCTCGGTGAGCCGGTAGTTGCCGCTGACCGTCGCGATCGCGGGGCGCTGCTTCGAATACAGGCCCACATAAGGGTGCGCCGCGCTCCACGGCGGCGGGGCCTCGCCGCCCTGCGCCCTCTGCGCCTCGCGCTCGAGCGCGCGCACCTCGTCGGGGACCTCGCTCGCGCCCGCCTCGATCGTCGCGGCGGGCTCGGTGGTCGTTGGCGCGTCGCCCTCGGGCGGGAGCATGTCCCAGGTCAACTGCACGTCGAGAGACCACGGCGTGGTGACGTTGCGCCAGTTGTCGATCGCCCCTGTGGGGCAGGGCGGAAGGCAGTCACCGCACGCGTTGCACTTGTCGAAATCGACGACGTAGTTGCGCGAGTCGTGGGTGATCGCCTTGGGCTTGCACACGCTCTCGCAGGTGTTGCAGCGGATGCAGAGCTCGGGGTCGATGAGGTGCTGTCGCGAGACCATGGGCGTCGGTCAGTGGAACTTCACGTACTCGAAGCCGTGCGGCTGGTTGTTGATCCCGCGCGCCGGAGGGGCGATGTAGCTGGCGTATTTGCCGGGCTCGACCTCGCGCTTCATCACGGACTGCACGTGCTCGTGGTCGGCCTTGGTGGGGACCCAGTCGCTGCTGTGCCGCGTCCAGTCGGCCTCGCTGAGGACCTTGCCGTCGGGGCTGATGTGGCTCTCGGCGAAGACGCCGATCTTGCGGTGAAACGCCTTGTGCGGGAGCGTGAGCTTTGTTTTGACGCCCATCTTTTCGAGCGTCTTGTTCCACCGGTCGACGCCGCCCTGGCAGTCCTTGATGTAGTCGTCGCGGAGGCGCTCGTTGAGGGCGAGCAGCGCGGGGTGGTGCTTCTCGACGAGCCGCTCGCCCACGGGCTCGAGGATCGGGTACTCCGCGTCGCTCAAGCGGTGGTCGTCCTTCAGCTTCTCTTCTTCGAAGCGGCCCTTCAGGCCCATCTGAAAGAAGTTGCTCGCGTTGGAAGAGACCTCGGAGCCGTAGAGATCCAGCGTGACCGAGAAGTGAAAATTCAGGTACTTCTGGATCGTGGGGATGTCGATCACCCCGCAGCGACGGAGCTTCTCGGGGTCGTCGGTCTTCTGCTCGTTCATCACCTCGGCGGTGCGCTGAAGGATGCGTCCGATGCCCGTCTCGCCGACGAACAAGTGGTGCGCTTCTTCGGTGAGCATGAAGCGCGTGCTGCGCGCGAGCGGGTCGAAGCCCGACTCGGCCAGCGCCGCGAGCTGGTACTTGCCGTCTCTGTCCGTGAGAAACGTGAACATGAAGAACGACAGCCAGTCCGGGGTCTTCTCGTTGAAGGCTCCCAAGATGCGCGGCTTGTCCGCGTCGCCTGAGCGGCGCTCGAGAAGCGCCTCTCCCTCTTCGCGGCCGTCGCGGCCGAAGTACGCGTGCAGCAGGTACACCATGGCCCAGAGGTGACGGCCCTCTTCGACGTTGACCTGATAGAGATTTCGCAGGTCGTAGAGGGACGGGCAAATCTGGCCGAGCAGCCGCTGTTGCTCGACCGAGGCGGGCTCGGTGTCGCCTTGGGTCACGATGATGCGACGCAAGGTCGAGCGGTATTCGCCGGGAACCTCGTTCCACGCGTGCTCGCCCTTGTGCGAACCGAAGGGGACCAGGCGATCCTTCTCGGGCGGGGTGAGAAAGATGCCCCAGCGGTAGTCGGGCATCTTCACGTAGCCGAACTCGGCCCACCCCTTGGCGTCGACGCTCACCGCGGTGCGCAGATAGACGTCGTGGTTGACGGAGCTCTCCGGGCCCATCTCGCGCCACCAATCGAGATACTTGGGCTGCCAGTGCTCGAGCGCGCGCTGCAGCTGCTTGTTCTCGGCGAGGTCGACGTTGTTCGGGATCTTGTCTGCGTAGTTGATCGCCATGGCAGCCGAGCGCCGAGGCAAGCGCAGGACCAGTGGACGAACGCAGGGATTTCACTGCGCAAACACGCGCGTCGCGCACCGGCTGCGCCGGGCATGCAGCTCGTGCGCTCGCCGCCGCGCTGCCAGTTGAGCGGAGTCCGCCGCTCTGTCACCCTCCGCGCCGTTATGGACTTTATCGATGAGGCCGTCATCAGCGTGAAGGCTGGCGACGGCGGTAACGGCGCTGTCTCGTTTCGGCGCGAAGCCAATGTGCCCATGGGCGGCCCTTCCGGCGGCGATGGCGGAAAGGGCGGCGATGTTGTCTTTCTCGCCGACCGCAACCTCAACACGTTGATCGAGTTTCGGTTTCGACCCAAGTGGGAGGCGCCGCGCGGAGAGAGCGGCGCGGGGCGAGACTGCAACGGTCGCGACGGCGAGGACATGGTGATCCATGTTCCGGTCGGCACGCGCGTGTACGACCTCGAGCTCGAGACGTCGCTGCGCGAGTCCGATCGCGCGTCGGCGAGCAGCGATGAGAGCGGTGACGAAGACGGCGACAGCGACGAGGAAGAATCGTCGAGCGCGCGGTCCCGAAGAAAACGCAGGTTCGACCCCGCGACGCGGCCCGATCCGAGGGCGCTCGTCGCCGACCTCGACACCGACGGAGCGCGCTTCGTCATCGCGCACGGCGGCCGCGGCGGCCTGGGAAACATGAACTTCGCCAAGCCCTGGGATCAGGCGCCCCGCCACGCGCAGCCGGGGATCGCAGGGGAGGCCCGTCGGCTGCGTCTGTCGCTCGAGCTGCTCGCGGACGTGGGGATCATCGGGTTTCCCAACGTGGGCAAGAGCACGTTGATTTCAGTGATCTCTCGCGCGCGGCCCAAGATCGCCAACTATCCCTTCACGACGCTCGTGCCCAACCTCGGCGTGGTGAAGGTCGACGAAGATCGCAGCTTCGTCGTCGCGGATATCCCCGGGCTCATCGAGGGCGCCAGCGAAGGCGCGGGGCTCGGGATCCAGTTTCTCAAGCACGTCGAGCGGACGCGGGTGCTCTTGCACCTCATCGCGCCGGACCCCGATCGCAACATCGACGACGACTACGACGTGATCCTGCGCGAAGTGTCGAAGTTCAACCCCGAGCTCGCGACGCGACCGATGATCGTCGCGATCACCAAGGGCGATCTCCCCGAGGCGCGCGAGGCGCACAAGCGCCTCAAGCCCAAGTTCAAGAAGCGTGGGATCGACCTGCACTTGATCAGCCCGGTGACCCACGAGGGGACCCGAGAGCTCGTGTTCGCGCTCGACAAGCTGCTGCGCTCGTAGGCGGCGCGAAAACTTCGCGGCGAACGGTCGAATTGCGAGCCCGAACGGCGCTGCTCTGGCGCTGCATTTGGGGGGGAGGATGTGGCATACACTCCCCGCGTTTCTCGGAGCGATGTTCTTCCGAGGCGTGGAGAGTGGTCATGAACGTTCCTTTTATCGATCTGGCGCGGCTTACCAAGAGCATGAAGAGCGAGGTCCTCGCGGACTGGAGCGAGGTGTTCGACAAGATCGAGTTCGTCGGCGGCCCGCGCGTCGGCGCTCTCGAGAAGGCGCTCTGCTCGACGTTGGGCGTCAACAAGTCCATCGCGTGCGCAAACGGAACGGACGCGCTCATCATTGGACTGCAGGCCCTCGGGGTGCGCCATGGTCACCGCGTCGCGCTGCCCAACATGACGTTCTGGGCTACGTACGAGGCGATCGCTCAGCTCGGCGCGACGCCGGTGCTGATCGACATCGACCCGGACGACTTGCAGATGAGCTTCTCGGAGTTCACCAAGGCGTACGAAGCGTACAAGTTCAACTCGGCCGTCCTCGTGCACTTGTTCGGGTGGGCCTCGAAGAACCTCCAGGACTATCGCGCGTTCTGCGCGGAGAAGAACATCCCGCTCCTCGAGGACGGCGCGCAGTGCTTCGGCGTCAAGGTCGACGGCAAGCCGGTGCTCCAGGGCTCGACCGTCGGGACGACCAGCTTCTACCCGGCGAAGGTCGTCGGCGGCTGCGTCGATGGCGGCGCGATCTTCGCGGACAACGAGGCGCGCGAGAAGCTCATCCGATCGCTCTGCAACCACGGCCGCAGCGCGCACTACTCGTACGATCGCATCGGGTGGAACTCGCGAATGGGCGGCCTCCAAGCGGCCTTTCTCAATCACATGGTCGCGCGGACCGACGAGATCGTCGCGGACCGCCGCCGCGCCGCCGAGTGGTACCGAAAGCGCCTCGCCGGCACGCGCAACCTCCGCGTGTACGGACCGCCCGCGGGCCACGACGAAAACGGCTACCTCGCGGTCTTCACCGTCGCGGACTCGGTCGACGTCAACGCCGTGACCGAGAAGCTCAAGGCCAAGGGGATCGGCTTCGGGCGCACCTACCCCGAGACGATGGACAGCCAGCCTCCCGCTTCGTACGCGATCAAGTTCGGCTCGCTCGAGCACTCCAAGCGCTTCTGCAAGAGCGCGCTCAACCTCCCGCTCTTCTACGGCATCACCGAAGAAGAGCTCGAGGCGAGCGCCAGCGCCCTCGTCGAGATCATGCAGGGCTGATCTTCGTCGCGCGCTCGCCGGTTCAGCGCGGCGCGACTGGGGGCTGATTGAAGGGGTGGCCTGCGCGGCGCGGAGTCGGCTGCTCCATGAACTCCATGGTCTGGAGCGTGATGTCTCGGTCGCTCTCGACGATGATCTCGTTGAGGCCCGAGGTGATCGCGTTGGTCGGAACGGACCACTCGATCGGCGCGTTGGCCCCGGGCGCGTAGGTGCGCGAGCCGAGGTCTTGCCCGGTCCAGAACCCGTTGGATCGCATGCGCACGATCGCGGGCCGATCGCCGGCGACCGCGGCCGCGATGCGCAAGTGCGTGATCCATGGCCAGTACATGGTCATCAGCCAGCGGCAGCGTTGCCCCGCGCGCACGCGCACTCCCTCGGGGCCTTGCTCGCAGCCCTCGGCGTAGCGGACATACTGGTTCGGCTGCGAGAAGTTGACCGTGCCTTCGATCTGTAGATCCCCGGTGATGTAGTAGACCTGATAGAGCCCTGTGTGAAACAGGTCGGTCATGTGCTTGGGGTGCACGCGATAGCGCGCGGCGAACACCGCGTTGGCCGGCAAATTCACTGGATTGCCGACGGCTTCGTACATCTGGTCGAAGTTGGCCTTCAGCGCCACGGAGTACGTGTTGGGCGCCCAGTGGTTCTTGTCCCAGTTGCCAGCGAAGGGCAGCCCCACGGTGATGAACGCCCACGGGCCGAAGATCAGCGTCGAGAGCACCACCTGGCGACGGATCTTCTTGAGCATCACCCAGGCGTACGCGCGCTCGAGAAACACCGCGCTGAACACGACCACCGCTGGCGCGAGCGAGGTCATCGTGCGCATGCCCCACGAGCCGCCCGAGTGCCACATCAACGCGGCGGACGAGACGTACGCGTCGAGCAGCGCGGGGATGGCGATCGCCAGCGTCATCGCGCGCCACCGCGCGGTCCGCAGCCCGATCACGAGCCCGAACACGCCGAGGTAGACGAGGGGAGTCCACGAAAAGAGCCCAGAAAATGACCCGAATGCGGTCATCCACGGGTGCGCGTTTCGGAGCTGCACGTACATCGTCCCTTGGGGGACGAGCCAATAGACGCCGAAGATCTTCTTGTAGACGACGAGCTGAATCCAATAGACCGACGCGAAGCCGACGATCGTGAGCACCGCGGCGAGCAAGGGGAGCTTGAGCGAGCGAGGCTTGCTCTTGAACTTCTCGTACGCGGTTCGAAAGAACCAAGGCGCGGCGAGCAAGCACCAGACGCCCTCTTGCGGACGCATGAGCGCGGCGAACGCGAGGCTCATCCCGAAGAGCACCCAGCGGCGGAATTTCTCTGGCTCCTCCGTGGCTCGAAAGCCCGTGAGCATCGCCAGCGAGACGCCGAGCGCCGACCACATGTGGCAGTAGAACCAGACGATGGCGCCGTAGGTGACGAGCGTCGTTCCGAAGGCGCCGACGAAGGCGCCCATCATCGCGAAGGTCCGTCGAACGAAGCGCGTGGCGACGCGGTACGAGAAGTAGATCGTCAGCGTCGTAAACAGCGGCGTCCACGCGGCGACGAACCACGGCCACGGGCCCTCGCACGCGCGCTGCATGCGCGGCGTCGCGCCGGCCGGGAGCGTGATGATCGCCTTGGCGAGCTTGAGCAGCGGCGTCCAGATGAGCGCTGGGCCGAAGTAGAAGTGATTGGCCGGCCGTCCTCCGCCGCGGTCGGGCTCTGCGAACCCGCACACGGCGTAGTCGTTGGTGAAGTCGATGTCGTTGTCGAGCGCGAGCGACACCGCGTAGATCCACGAGCCGAACCCGTCGCCGTGCGGCGCGGTGTGGAGCTTGCTGCAGCGAATGAGCTGCAGGACGTAGGCGAAGAAGACGAAGAGGATCCCGAAGAACGCCACGCGCTGCTCGGGGTCCGAGAGCCGCGCACGCACGGTCGCGACGCGGTCTCGCAACCAACCAATTGCTTGCATGCGCGGAGTATATCGATCGTCCCGCCGGACCGCTGTTCGTAGCGAAGTTGCGACCGAATCCGTTGCAGAGCGTCGCGATGTCGGCGTACACATCACGGCGATGGGTTCTGGCAAAATCAAGATCGTTCTCTTTGGAATGGGCCGCATGGGCCGCAATCACTTTCGAGTGACGAAGCTCGAGCCTCAATTCGATCTCGTCGCCGTGGTCGACCCAGTGAGCAACGCGACGCCCGCGGAGCTCGGCGGCACCAGGCTGCTGCGCTCGGTCGAAGAGCTCGCGGGGATCGACTACGACGCGGCGATCATCGCGACGCCCTCGTCGATGCACTTCGACAACGCCTCGGCGCTCATCGACGCCGGCAAACACCTGTTGGTCGAGAAGCCCGTGTGCACTTCGGCGGCCGACTCGATCAAGCTCGTCGAGCACGCCAAGAGCCGCGGCATCAAGCTCGCGGTCGGCCACGTCGAGCGCTTCAACCCAGCGGTGCGCAAGCTGCGCGAGGTGCTTCGTCAGGGCTTCTTGGGCACCCCCATCCACATCTCGGTCACGCGCGTCGGCGGCTACCCCGAGAACCTCTTGCCCGGCAACAACGTGTTGCTCGACCTCGCGGTGCACGACATCGACGTGGTGCGCTCGCTCGTCGGCTCGCTCAAGGTCGAGGCGTCGGTGTGCCACTCGACCGTGAAAGAGGGCGTGCTCGACACGGCCGAGGTGTTTCTCGCGAGCCCCAAGGGGCCGACCGCGTCGGTGCACGTCAATTGGATCACGCCGACCAAGATCAGGACGATTCGCGTCACCGGGACGCGCGGCGTGTGCTTCGTCGACTACATCTTGCAGACCTGCGAGCTGTTCGGCGGCGCGCTGCTCAACGCCAAGCAGCCGACGGACGCGACGTTCTCCGAGCTGCTCGAGCTCTATCGCAACAGCGACAAGATCAGCTTCGGAGTGAACAAAGAAGAGCCGCTCCGCGTGCAGATCAATCAGTTCGGTCGCTACCTCAACACCGGCGATCGCGGCGAGCTCTGCGTGGGCCCCGACGCGGTCGCCGCGGTGCTGCTCGCCGAGCGTTCGATCCGACTCGACGCGCGACGGCACGACAGCTCGGCGGCTCCTTCGAACACCGACGCAGTCCCGACGCTCGACACCGAGTACGTGTGACCGACTGCTGCTAACTTTCTTTGCGCGAGCTTCGCTGTTGTCGAACGCGTCCACCCCATCGGTCCCGCCATCGTCGTCGCGCCCGCAGCCTTCGACGCTCGGTCGCGTCGCGCGAGCGCTGCTCAAGTGGGCGGTTCCGGCGCTGCTCATCGGCTGGCTGGTCTCTTCGGGAAAGCTCGACTTTCGCGCGCTCGGTCGCGTGTTCAGCGACCCGGCGCTGCTCGCGCTCGACCTGGGCCTGTGGGCGCTCGGCTCGATCGTGCTCGCGGGAGTCCGGTGGAAGCTCCTTCTGCGGGGCCTCGGCTTCGAGCTCGGGCTCTTTCGCGCGATGCACTACCAATGCATCGCGCTGTTCATGAACACCGCGGTCCCAGGCAACGTCGCCGGGGACGTGTTCAAGAACATCCTGGCAGCGCGGCACGTCGAGGGCCTGACGCTGACCCGCACGCTCACGTGCGTGATGGTCGAGCGCGTGCTGGGGATGGCGGCGCTCCTGGTGCTCTCTGGCGTGGCCGTGTCCCTGAAGTTCTCGGTGATCTACGCGCGCGCGCCGGCGCTGGTGGTGTTCGTGTACCTGCTCAACGCGGGCGTGGTCGCGGGCGTCGCGCTCGCGCTGCTGCTCGCGCGGTACCGAGCGCGCAGGACGAGCGCCACGGTGACCGACCCGGGTGAGCGCGCAGCGCCGAGCGGGCTCGTCGGCAAGGTGCGCGTTCGCGTCGCCGAGGTGGGTGAGGCGCTGCTCGCGTACGCGTCCAAGCCGTTCACGTTCGCGCTCGCCTTCGCCCTCTCGGCGCTGATGCACGCGCTCTTCATCGGGCTGTTCTACGTGCTCGCGCGCAACGTGACGCAGCTCACGCTCTCGCCCATCGAGGTCGGCGTGATCTACCCGCTCGGAATGCTCACGAGCATCTTGCCCTTGGCGCCCGGCGGGATCGGCGTCGGCCACGCCGCGTTCGCGTCGCTGTTTCAGCTGTTTGGCGCGGCGCGCGGCGCAGACGTGTTCAACGTGTTTCTGTTGGGGCAGCTCGCGCCCAACCTGCTCGGAGTCGTTCCGTACGTCGCCGACGGCGGGCCCGGCGCGCAGAAATAGTCGCTCGATTGGCTGCTGAACCGAGACCGCCGCGAGGTCACCTGCCCGAGGCGGTCTTCTTCGCGGCCTTCTTCGCGACCGACTTCTTCGCGACCGTCTTGTTCGCGGCCTTCTTCACAACTGATTTCACCGCGGCCTTCTTGGCTGCCTTCTTCGCCGGCGCCTTCTTGGCGACGTTCTTCGCGACCTTCTTGGCTGCCTTCTTCGTCGCGGGCTCCTCGTCGGGCTCGTCGCTCGCCTCGTCGCTCGCGGCGCGCTTGGGGCGCTCCCACCCCGTCGTGCTCTTCAGCGCTTGCATCCACGCCTGGGCGTCGGTCGTGTCGTACGGACTCAGGTCCACCGCCACCTCTCGCTCGAACACCAGGCCCTCGTCCGTCGCGCGCAGCACGATCGCGAGAAAGCGCACTCCCGCAGCGCCCGCAGCGCGCGCCGCCGCGGCGAACTCCGGGTCGTGCACGTCGCTCGGGCGCAGAAACTTCGCGTCCTCTCGCTGGATCACGAACAGCACCGTCGCCCGCTCTCCCTCTTTCGCGAGCGCGGTGAGCTCGCGCATGTGCTTGGTCGCCCGCTCGCTGACGCTGTCGGGAAAGTACGCGCCGCCGTCGGGATACACGAGGTGAACGTTCTTCACCTCGAGCATGTTCATCACGCCGTCGTCCTCGTGAAGCACCGCGTCGACGCGAGAGTGCGCCCCGTACGCCACTTCGTACTGCGCGCTCTTCGCCTTCGAAAACCACGGCGTGATCGCGTCCGAAGGAGCGTCCGTCGCGCTCTGCGCGCGGATCATCGCCTGCACGATCGGGTTGGGCAGCGATGTGTTCGCGCCGATCTTCAGCCCGTCGAGCTCGATCATCTGCCAGGTGTATTCGAGCTTCTTGCCCGGCTTGTTCTTCGTCAGCCAGACGCGAGCGCCCTTGACGACGAGGCCCTCCATTCGGCCGCTGTTTACGCAGTGCGCGGTGACGACCTCGCCGTCGACCTCCACGTCCGCGAGAAACCGATGGTAGCGCCGCAACAGACGCCCTTCGATCAGCGCTGAAGGCCACGCAAAGTGAAAGCGGTACGGCGCCCGTTCAGTCATGACCTGCGCACCCTGCTACGACCGACGCTCGTCGGGCAAGCGATCGCGTCGATGCTCACTGCGCGCGGCGCAGCAGCACGACCGGCACCCGCTCGTCGCGCCCGCGAGTCAGCGCTCGCATCGCGCCGTCTGCCGTGACCTCGAGCTCGAGGGTCCGCTCGCTCGTCGGAGCCTCGCGCGCCAGCCGCACGACGCAGCGGCCTTCGCCCTCGGTCGCGCTGACCACGCGCTCGGTGGTGGCCCCTTCGCGCTCGAGCTGCCGCGCGCTGAGCGTCCATCGCTCGCGAGCCACCGCAGCGCGCATCACCGCCTGTAGCTCGGGGGCCGCTCCCTCGACGCCCTCGACGGACTCGCCTCGCCAGCGCCCCATGACCTGCTGACACTGCGGCGGCGCCTTCTTGCACGAAGGGACACACACAATCGAGACGATCGCCAACGTGAGGGCAGCGCGTCGAGGACTGGCCTTGTGCACGGCGCTGTTTGTACAACGGATCGATCGCTCGCGCCGCGTCGGTGGCGACTACAGTCGCACTGTCACCGGGACGCTCGAGAACAGCGAAACTCCAAGCTGTCCATCGGCGTTTTCTCCCCAGCAGCGAACGGTTCTGTCCATCGACACGACGCACGTGTGCGTGGTGCCTGCGCTGACCCAGCGCGACGGAGGCAACGGCAGCGCCGGCGTTGGAACGTGCGGCATCGGCGGGGCAGCGCCGAGCACCGAGGTGACGTTGTTGCCTCCCCAGCAGCGGATCGTTCCATCGGTGCGCCGGGCGCAGACGTGATTGACCCCCACGCTCAGCTGCGCCGTGTCGGTCACCCCGCTGACCGTCGCGACCGTGTGGCGATTGGTGGTCGTGCCGTCTCCGAGCTGCCCCGCCCCGTTGTTGCCCCAGCATTGCACGGTGTTGTCTCTGCGACGCGCGCAGTTGAAGCCGAATCCCGACTCGATTTCGACCGCGTCGGCGACGGCGGTGACCGTGCGCTGCGACCCGTGTCCTCCCATGAACGCGGGCTCGCCGAGCTGCCCCGAGCCGTTCGATCCCACGCAATACGCTTGCCCCGACGCGCTCAGCGAGCACGAGTGCGTCGTGCCCGCGCCCGCGGCGACCACGGTGTGCATCGCGGCGAACGGCTCTGCCATGAAGCGACGCCCCGTCGGAGGAAAGCCCGAGCACTGGCCCTCGATGCAGTAACCCCAAGCAAAGGCGTTGGTCGCGCTCCACGCGAGCACGTGTCGCTCCATGGCGATCCCGATGATCCCGGCGACGCCCGCCACTTGCGTCGGCATGGGCTGCGAGTCGCCTTCGCGTCCGTTGGCGAGCTGCCCTGTTTGGTTGTTTCCCCAGCAAAACACGCCGCCGCCTGCCATCTGGACAGCACACGCGCTCTCTCCCATCGCGTCCATGGTTCGCACGCCGGTGAGCGACGTCGCGACGGGAGCGCGCGACGAGGTGCGCGTTCCATCGCCGAGCTGGCCAAAGGCGTTGTTGCCCCAGCAACGAACAGCGCCCGTCGCGGTCACCGCGCAGGTGAAGTTCTGCCCCGCGTGCACGGACACGGCGTCGGTGATCGTCGGCACCGGAGGCAGCTCTGCGAGTCGCGACGATGTTCCCTGGCCCAATTGCCCCTGGGCGTTGTTGCCCCAACACGAGATCTCGCCCGTCGCCCGTCGCACGCAGGTCGTCGTTTGCCCCGCGGCGATGTCGACCGCGTCCGTGATCCCCGGCACCATCAACGGAACGTTGCTCGTCGTCGCCGTCGATCCAGCGCCCAGCGCCCCGTTCAGGTTCGATCCCCAGCAGTACACACTACCAGACACCGCGCGGGCGCACAGGTGGCTGATCCCCGCGGCGAGCTGTTGAATCACTGGCAATCCCATCACGCGTCCAGGGGTGGACGTGACCATCATGATCGCGGGTTGTCCGAGCTGTCCGGCGTTGTTGCTTCCCCACGTCCACACCTCGCCCGCGCCCGTGAGCGCTGCGCTGTAGCTGCTGGCTGTGCCGAGACCGCCTGTTGCGATCGCGGTCGCGTTGATCCCCGCGACGACGGTCGGCGAAGCGACGCGCGCCATCGCCGTCGGTTGTCCCGCCGCGCCGGCGCTGTTGTCGCCCCAGCAGAGCACGCTCCCATCCTGGCGAACCGCGCACGCATGAACGTTGGCTGCGGACACCTGTCGGATCGAACTCAGCCCCACGACGCGCGTCGGCGTGAGTCGATCCATGGACATGCCGTCGCCGATCTGCCCAGAATTGCCGCGGCCCCAGCAGTCTGCAGCGGTGTCGCTCCACGCGCACGCAAAGACAGAACCCATGCTGACCCCGCGCTGAGCGCTCAGCGTCCCCGCACGAACCGGCGCCAATCTGTTCATGATGGTCCCGTCGCCTAGCTGCCCAGACGAGTTGAGTCCCCAGCACTGAATCTCGCCGGACCCGGCGATCACGACGCAGCTCGAGGACGCGCCCGTCGCGAGCGCGGTCAACCGCGAGCTGAGCATCACGGGCTCTGCGGGCAACGCGCTCGGCGCGGTCGTACCGGTCCCCCGCTCGCCAAAGTTGTTGTCGCCCCAGCAGCGAACGAGGTTGGGCGGGGTGCCGAATCCCGCGCAGACGACGTTGCGTCCGACGCTCAGCAGCGCGGTCGGCGCGCAGCGACCTGATGCGCAGGTGCCTCCGCACGGCGTGTTGCACGCGCCGCAGTGCTGGTTGTCGGTCTGCGTGTCGACGCACGCGCCTCCGCACTGGGTCATCATCATCGGGCACGTCACAACGTCCGCGCCGAGGTCCGACTGCACATCGACGACGTCGCGCGCGTCGATCGCGGCTTCGGGCACATCGGGGCCATCCGTCGCGACCTCGGGCGCGCTTCGATCTTGGAGGACATCGAAGTCTCTCGCGTCGTCTGCGGCATCGATCCCCGTGTCCCGTCGAACGACGTCGAGCTCGGCCCTCGGGACGTACGGTCCTGTCACCACTTCCGGCACGACCCGCGGATCCACGCACGTCGCGTCGTCACCGCACGTTTGACCGCGGGACGAACACAGCGCCGCCACGGTGCATTCGGTCACCTCGGGCGGACACCCCACCGCCGGATCGCCGCAGCGAAGCGGCAGGTAGACCCCCAGTCGCTGCCGGGTGCTCGGAAGAAACTGAAACGATCGCTCGACGGAGTAGCGCACCTCTGGCGCGGTCGCGTCGCTGCTCACCGTGACGTTGAAGCGAAGCGTCACGCGCTCGCTGCGCTCGCCGGCGCGAGGCAGGACCGCGAACGACGCGGGAAACGCCATCGGGTCGCGCATCGCCGCGAAATCGAGCGTCCGCTCCGCGCGCGCCACGTCCGCGCCGTACCGCGCGGTGACCTGAACGCGCACCGATCGGCGCTCTGGCGCGTCGGTGTCGAGAACGATCAGCGCCTGCGTGCCAGGCGAAGTGCAGCCCGCTACCAGCAAGACCCAAAGCAAACTGCGTCGCGTGTTCACCATGGCGAGTTTCGTCGTTCGTCCTAGGGGTCTTCAAGCGGGATGCTGCCCGACCCCCGCTGTTTCGGGCGCGAAGCTGTGGCATCCTTCGACGCTCGCCGCTCAACGCTGCCCTTCGCTTTACGGATTCGACCCTATGACTCGACGATCATCCAGACATCCCTCGAAGCCTCGCGCCCCACGTTCGACAGACGTTTCGGACGCCGAGCTTCGCGCGCTCTCTGCGCCGCCCGCGGAGCCAGCGTTGCTCAAGCGCGCGGTGCTCGCGACTGCGGCGGGCGCGATGTTGCTCGGCTGCGGGACACCCATGCCGGTCACTCCGATGGTCGATGGCCAGGTCGTCGACAGTCAGGCGGACAGCTCGACGACGCCGATGGTCGACGCCATGCAAATGGACCAGATGCCGCCCCCGCCGATGCCCCCGCCGATGCCCCCACCGATGGACGTCCCCGAGCCGCTCGACGCGCCGAGCGACGTTGTCATTCGACCCATGGTGGATGCGTTCGTGCAGGATCGTCCGGTGATCGCTCCGATGCCTCCGCCGCGCGACGAATAGCGTAGGTCTTCGAGGCCATGAGCACTCGCCGAGCGTCTCGCCGCACGACAACGCGGCGCACGGCCGCACCGACTCCCGACGAGATGGGGCTCTCGCCCGCGTGGGGACGCTGGGTCGTCGACAACCTCCTCGCAGGAGCCCGCCCCGAGGTCATCGTCGCTCGACTCGAGCGCGAAGGCGTCGCGGGTCCGCTGGCGGCGAGCGAGGTGTCGACGATCGCTCGTTCGCCCGCGCTCCTCGTCGCGCGCGAGGCCCGCGTCGAAGCGCGCAGGCTCGCCATGCTCGCGCGCATGCAGCGCGATCTGCAGCGGACCGCCGCGCGACCGCACAAGGTCCTTCGAGCCTCGGGGCTCTCTGCCGAGCGGTTCTTCGACGAGTACTACGCCAACAACCTGCCCGTCGTACTCGAGGGCTTCGCGCGCGAATGGCCCGCGGTCTCCCGGTGGACGCCCGAGTACTTTCGCGACGAGCTCGGGCACCACGAGGTCGAGGCGTGCGTCGGTCGCGATCGTGACCCGGACTACGATCAGAACTTCAAAGCCCACACCGAGCGCATGACCCTGCGCGCGTTCGCCGAGCGCGTGCTCGCCGCGGGACTCTCCAACGACCTCTACCTCATCGCCAACAACCGCAACATGCAGCGCGCTCCGCTGCGCGTGCTCTACGACGATGTGCGCTGGGAGCATGGCCTGCTCGAGCCCGATCGTCTCGATGGTTGCACGGCGCTCTGGTTCGGTCCGCGCGGGACGTACACGCCCCTGCATCACGACACGACCAACATCCTCTTCTGCCAGATCTACGGGCAAAAACGGCTGTGGCTCGCGCATCCCGCGGAGGTCTCGCTGCAGCGAGGGGCGCGCGGCGTGTACGCCGCGATGGACCCCGAGCGCCCCAAGCCCGATGACCCCGAGCCGCTGTGGAAGCAGGTCGAGCTCGAGCCGGGAGACGCGCTGTTCATTCCTGTGGGCTGGTGGCACTCGGTCCGCGCGTTGTCGGTGTCGATCAACATCGCGTTCACCAACTTCACGCGGGACAACTTCTTCTCGTGGTTCACGCCGGCCGCTGCGCGCTGAGCGCGCTCAGCGCGCGAGGTTGATCGCGACGCTCGTGTGCACGATGTGGTCGAGCTCCCACGCGGGGCTCGGCTGCCGCGCGCGAAGCGCATAGCCGAGTTCGATCCGCAGCTCGGGCGCCACTGAGAACGACAGCCCGACGCCCGAGCGGTTCTCCAAGAACCCTGGCTGCGCTCCGCCCCCGTTGATCAAGTTCAAATCGAACAGCGCTTCTTCCCAGATGAACGCGCCGACGCGCCACCGCGGCGGCGTGATCGACGCGCGAAATTGCAGGCGATATCGCCATCGCTGCCAGACCGCGCGCCACCGCGACTCGCCCCGATGACGATGGCTGAGCGTGAGCGGGCCTGCGCGCAACGTCGCCGTCGCCTCGAGCTCGACGCGCTGCTCCCAAAACGGGGCGCGCGTGCTGGCGTCGCTCGAGGTGAACGCCGCGTAGTTCGCTGCGACGACGAGCCACGGCAGAGCTTCGAACATCGGTCCGAGCCGCGTGAACGCGAGCCCGAGGCCGTGGTGTCTGCCCGTGAATCGCAGGTCGTAGAACACGCGAAGCAAGAGCCGATTCGAGCGAGGGTTCTCGGTCAACAATCGCGTTCGGTGTTCGATCCACGTCCAGCTCTCGACGTCCGCTCGCGCCTCGCGCGGCGCGACCGACACGACCGCGATCGCGACGACGATGGATGGCTTCGGCCGCATCGCAAACGGAGCGCTCAGCTCGTCGCTGACTCGCGCTCTTCGAGCAGACCACGCTTGGCGAGCAGCGGGGCGACGACGGGGTCGCGGCCGCGAAACGCGCGGTAGGCAGCGCCGGGCTCGAGCGTGTTTCCTGCGGAGTAGACGTAGCGAAGGAGCCGCTCGGCGATCGCGGGATCGAAGATGTCGCCCGCCTCGACGAAGGCGTCGAAGCCGTCGGCGTCGAGCACCTCTGCCCACAGGTACACGTAGTAGCCAGCCGCGTAGCTGTCGCCCGAAAACAAGTGCGCGAAGTGCGGGAGCCTGTGCCTGAGCACCATGCCCTCGGGCATCTCGATGCGCGCGAGCTCCTCGCGCTCGAACGCGGTGATGTCCACGCCGCCGGCGTCTTCGCGGCTGTGCAGCGCGAGGTCGAGCAGCGCGCACGCGGTGTATTCGACGGTCTCGAACCCCTGGTTGAACTTGCGCGCTCGCTGCGCGCGCGCGACCAGCGCCTCGGGGATGGGCTCGCCGGTCTCCTGGTGCCTCGCGTGCTGGCGAAGCACCGAGGGCTGCTCGATCCAGTGCTCGAAGAGCTGCGAGGGAAGCTCGACGAAGTCCTTGAGCACGTTGGTCCCCGAGAGCCTTCGATACCGAACGTTGGACAGAAGCCCGTGCAGGCCGTGACCAAACTCGTGAAACAGCGTCTTTACGTCGTCGAGCGACAACAGCGTGCTCGATCCCTTCGCGAAGTTGTTGTGGTTGGCGATGATCGGCAGCGTCTCGCCGCCGTTGCGCGACTGCAGGCGGTGCTCGCTCATCCACGCGCCGCCCATCTTGCTCGGCCGCGCGAAGTTGTCCGACAAGAACAGCCCCACGGCGCTGCCGTCCCGCGCGAAGACCTCGTACACGCGCACGTCGGGGTGGTACGCGACGATGTCCGAGCGTCGCTCGAAGCGCAGCCCGAAGAGCTTGCTCGCGCAGTCGAACATCGCGTCGATCATTCGATCGAGCGTGAAGTACGCCTTCAGCTCGGACTCATCGAGCTCGTAGCGGCGCCGACGCACCTTCTCTGCGAAGAAGCGCCAGTCCCAAGGCTCGATATTGTGTGTGTGCCCGAGCGCCCGGGCCTCTTCGAGCAGCGCGTCGCGCTCGCTCAGGGCGCGCGCCCTCGCCGGTCCCCAGACCTTCTGCAAGAGCTCGAGCGCTCGCGCGGGCTCTCGCGCCATGCGATCGACGAGCGCGTACTGCGCGAAGTGGCTGTATCCGTGGAGCTTCGCTTGCTCCGCGCGCAGCGCGAGGATCTCTCGGGCCAATCTGCGGTTGTCGGTGGGGCCCTCGGCTTCGCCTCTCGAGATCCACGCGCGAAACGCCTCTTCGCGAAGCGCTCTGCGCTCGGAGTAGGTCAAGAACGGGACGATCAGCGAGCGGCTGAGGGTGATCGCCCACTTGCCTTCGATCCCCCGCTCCTTGGCGGCGGTCGACGCCGCGTCTCGCAAGAACGGAGGGAGCCCCGCGAGGTCGTCTTCGGTCGAGAGCACCAGGGCGTAGGCGGACTCGTCCGCGAGGACGTTTTGCTCGAACTGCGTGAAGAGCGTGGCTTTTTGCTCGGCGATCTCGGCCAGCCGCGCGCGGGCCTCGACGGGCAGCCGCGCGCCAGTGCGCACGAAATCAAGATGCACGCGCTCGAGCAGCCTGAGCGACTCGGGGTCGAGCCCGAGCGCCTCGCGCCTGGCGTAGACCGCGTCGATCTTCGCGAACAGCGCGGCGTCCGTGCGCGTCGCGTGGTGGTGCGCGGCGAGCTTGGGCTGCACGCGACGATCGACCGCCTGCAGCTCGGGCGAGGTCGCGGCGTTGGTGAGGTTGTTGAGCAGGCTCTCGACGCGGGCGAGCGCGCGACCGCTGCGATCGAGGGCGGCGATGGTGTTCTCGAAGTCTGGCGTCGCGCTGTCGTTGGCGATCGCGGCGAGCTCGCTGCGGTGCTCGGCCATCGTCGCTTCGAGGGCTGGCTCGAAGTGCTCGGGGCGCACGCGCTCGAACGGCGCGATGGCGTAGGGCGTGGTCCATGGCTGAAGCAGCGGGTTGTCCGAGGTAGTCATCGTCGGGGGGTGAAGCGTAGCGCGCCCCGACGCCGAATGGTTGCCTCGACGATCGTGAGCGACGACAGCCGCGCCGAAGTCCTCGCTCGATCGCGGCCAGCGCGTGAGCGGCCCGCGGATCGCGGCTCAGCCCCGCTCTTTCTGCATGCCCTTCACGATCGAGACGACCTCGGGCGCGAGGTCGCGATAGGGCCCGGTTCCGGTCTCCCACGAGCGGACGACCCGCTCGGGATGCTCCCTGGCCACGCGCCGTCGACGCTCGTAGTCCGCGCGCAGCCGCTCCTCTGTTTGCAGTCCCGAGACGGCGTCGAGCGCGCCTTGTCTGCGCTGAGCGCTCACGGCGGGCGGCGTGTGAACGAACACCGTCGTCGGCGCGTCGCGCACCGAGCGCTGCCACAGCGCGTCGATCGCGTCGCGCGCCGAGGGATCCTTCGCCCACGCGCCTTCGTAGAGGTACGCGTGCAGGGTGATCCAGCCGCGGTCGCTCGAGAGCAGCGCAGGGCGCTCTGTGTCCGCGTGCCTCGCGAAGAACGCGTCGCGCACGACCCTCGCTCGCTCGATCAACCACCGCGCGATGCGCTCGTTCGGCTCCGCCGCGGACTCCATCATCGGGACGCCGCCCTCGTACCCCTGTCCCTTGGCCCAGTCGTTTCCCTCGTGAAAGAGCGCGTGAGCCTCGACGACCCACCCTTCGCGCTCGAGCGCGGCGCGCACAGCCGTGATCGTGGTGGTCTTTCCGGCACCTTTTGTTCCTTCGATGCAGAGGTGAACGGCGGTCATCGCCCACCCCGCGACCAGGTTGGCCGAAACGCGTACGTCTCGCTCGGCGAAAAGAGCGCCGGGTGCAGCGCGGACAGCACGTCGTTGATCGCGACGAGCACGCGTCGATACTCTTCTTCTCGGCCGGGATCGTCGATCGCTCCGACGAGCTTGTTCAAGTTGCGCAGCGATCCCGTGAGCAACACCATCGTGGCCTTCGACGACGCGTGCGAGAGGTTGATCGCCTCGAGCGCGAGCGCGCGATGCGCAGAATCTGCCGGGCTTTCTGCGACAAACAGCGATCGCCTCGCCTCGCGAAGGGCGGCGTATCGCGGCACGTCCTCTTCGCAGAGCACGCACTGCGGCGGGTCGCTCTGGGCCTCTGTGCGAGCCTCGGTCAGCCGCGCGAGGTGAACGATGTCGCGCTGTCCATTGAGCTCGTTTTCACACGCCGTCGAGAAGCCTGCGACGAGCAGGGTCACCGACGCCAGGTGCGCGATCGATCCGTGTCCCTTCTCGAACGCCGCGCGCGCGAGGGCCTCGGGGCCGCGGTTGTACGGGTCGAGGTAGGTGACCGCGGCTCCCGCGCCCATCGTCGCGAGCTGCCTCTCTCTCAGCGCCTCGAACCACCGCCGATCGCCGTGATCGTCGATGGCGTCTAGTGAAAATCCCTGCGCAAACGCGTGTGATATCCCGAGTCCCCCCGCGGCGACGAGCCTGGCGCTGGGCGCTTTGACGAAGCGTCGATCGCGATCGTGAAAGACCACGCCCGCTTCGGCGAGCAGCGCTCGGATGCGGTCGCGGTGAGGGACGTCTCTCGCGCTTCGAAAGAAGGCCGCGAGGTCGAGCGAAGGCGGCTCCCTCGTCGCGGCGCTCGGCGCGGCGAAGCACTGCGCCGCCACCTGATCGAGCGGCGCGGCGTCGCTCTTGCTCTCGTAGTAGACGTACCTCGGCTCGAACAGCGGAAACACCCCGTCGTACGTTCGCCGGTCGTCCTCCGAGAGCATCCCTTCGCTGACGAGCTCGTTGATGTGCTCGCTCATGCGCGCGCGGACTCGGGCGATGACCTCTTCGTCGATCGGCCCGTCGATCGCCCGCAAAATCGCCACCGCCATCGGCGTCGAGCGCGGAACGAAATCCCACGCCGCGAACATCATGCACTGCCCGAGCACCCAGCGAGAAAACGCCTTGGCACGCCGCGCATCGCGCGCGCTGTCGTCCGTCACGCCTCCTCGGACCGCGCGCGCTTCGAGCTCGTCGAGCACCACGTCGAGCACCAGCTCCACTGTCCCTTCGAGCGACCCGAGCGCGCTCGGGTCTCGCACGCGCAGCTCGCTCGTGAGCGAGTGCACCGTGCGCAGGCCCAGCGACGCGAAGCGACGCTCTCCCACGAGCGCGCTCCACCGAGCGAACACCGCGCGTCGCCGCCAGAGCTCGTCGAAGTTCGCGACGGTCCAGCGCCAGTCCGCGCGAAAGTACCCCTCGTACTTGGCCTTGTATCGCTCGAGCGCGACCGCGTACTGAGCGTCGCCGCCCCGCTGCGCCGCGAGCGCGTCGAGCGCGCTGGTGTCTCCGAGCAGCGCGTAGCGCGCGTTGGCTCGGACGAGCGCGCGCATCGCGCCCACGAAATCATCGCTCGATGATGGTTTGATCGCCTGAAAGAGCGGGAAGATCTGCCGCTTGTCGAAGTCGTACTCGAGCCCCTTGGCCCGCAGCTCGTCGACGAAGAGCATGTCCGCCACCACGAGGCTGCAGGCCTCCGAGACCATGCGCCACACGGAGTACACGTTGCGCGCGATCGCCGCGTCGCCGCCGACCTCGCCGGTGAAGATCAGGTCCGGCTGCGCGAAGTGCACGAAATCGTGCACCATGAACGTCACCTCGTGCACCGCGTCGCGCTTGGGCGTGAGCGGAACGCCCGCGTTGAGCCCCGGCCACCAATAGTTGCGCTCTCGTCGGTTGTGCGCCGCGCGAAAGAAGAGCCCGTCGGCCACGACGCTGTCGATGATGCGCCCGACGCCGGCGCCCGATCGATCGAGGCGCGAGAGCGAAGGGTGCTCCCTCACGAACGCCGCCGCGTCGCGCGCGAAGTCCACCGTGGTGCTTTGATTCTGTGGTGTGTAATTCAAGTCGACCCGCTCGCGCAGGTACAGCTCGTCCATGGCGAACGCTGCGAGCACCCGATCCCGCGCGCTGTGCTTGAGCCCCGCGGCGCGCAGCTCGTGGTAGCTCTTGCCGAGAGATCGCGTGCGAAACACGGCGTCCCAGCCGAAGGCCTCGCGCGCGCCTTCGCTCGCCGCCGGGTCGAGCCACCCCTCGACGATGCTCTCGTACAGTTTATGCCGTTTGTGCTGATCGCCCGCGACGCCCTGGTCGCGTCGCGTCCACACCTGGAGCCGCCCGACGTTGTCCACTGGCAAGACAGCGAGCGCGGGGTCGCGCCAGTCGCGGATCACCTCGCCGTTGTCTTTGCGCACCAGCTTGCTCGTCTCGCGCAGGACCGCGACGAGCTTGGGGTGCTCGGCGAAGATGGCCTCGATCGAACCCTCGTCGAACGAAGCGTGCGGTCGGCGTTCGACGCGCATCCCGTGACGGCCGAGGATGCGCGCGCACTCTTCGTACTTGAGCAGGTTGTCGGTGACGAGCCAGAGCATAGAGGACCGACGAGCGTAGCGCTCTGTCGACCCTCAGCGCGATGCGTCCGAGTCGCCCGGCTGGTCTTCGGGCCACAAGCAAACGATGCCCATGGCCGTGCTCACGGGTCGCAGTCGAACGTCGTAGGTCGCGCAATCCTCTGGCGCGCGGGCCTGAGGGACGCAGCGACCCAACGAGCACAACCACGGCGGTCCGCAGTCCGAGCTGTGAACGCAGTAGCCGAAATCATCGGGCGGCAGGCACGCGCGCTTCGTAGGCGTGGCGCTCGGCCGGCAGAGAAAGCCACCAGAGCAGTCACGGTCGTCGCGGCAGATCGCGCGGCAGAGCGTTCCGGCGCAGAGCTGGCCAGAGGGGCAGTCGTCGTTGAAGATGCACTCTTGCGAGGCCCCCGTGCGAGGCGCGACGCAGGCGGACGCGATCGTCACGATCAGCGCGAGCATCGCAGCGCGCGCCGCAGTCCATGGGCCACACGCTGGCTTTTCAGAAGCAGACATAGCCGACCTCGCCTTCGCCGGTGCGCACCGTGCACAAACTGGCTGTTCCGCCGCCGCCCGTAGGGCCGCCGCGACCGAGCGCTCCGAAGTTGTTGCAGCCCCAGCAGAGCATGCGTCCGTCCGCGCGCACCGCGCACTGGTGGGTGGTCGTCGCTGCGATGTCCATCGCGTCGTAGACCGCGGGGATCCGCTGCGGCGCGCGCACGGCCGCCGTCGCGCCAGGCAGCGGGCTGCCGCGCGCGACCGAGCCCCACACCCACAAGTCACCGGCGCGATCGACGGCGAACGCGCGCGTCTCGGTCGTCGCGATCGCAGCGATGGGCGGAACCGTGATGGCCCACGCCCGATCGCCGCCGGTCGACGGCGCAGCGTCGTTGCCGAGCGTGGATTCGACGTTGTTTCCCCAGGCGAAGCCCCGGCCGTCCTCGAGCACCGCGATGAAGTACTGCGGCTCGGCCGCGCCGCGCGCCAACGGGCTCTCTCTCGTCGGAACTCCGAGCGACGCGAGGGGCACCTCCGTCGCCGTCGCGAGCACCGTTCTCGCCCCAGCGGGGCCGAAGGTCACGCTGTCGTTCACCTGGCCGAAGTACAGCGCGCGCGTCGCTCCCGCGATGGGCGCGATCGAGGATCCGTAGCCCGCCCACAGATCGTTCACCGCAGTGGGCGTCGGTACGCGCTGCGCTGGCGACACCAGCGCGAAGACCTCTCCCGGCGGGCCGAGCCCTGCGCCGTTGAAGACGCTGCGCCCCGCGAAGAACAGCCTCCCGCTCACGTCGACGACGTGAACGCCCATCCGCGAGACCCGCATCCGCGCGAAGCGATCGATCGTCGCGCCCGCGTCGGTCACCGTGAACCTCACCGGCGTCGTGACGATCGACGGAGCGCCCGTCCCTTGTCCGAGCTGGCCTCGACGATTGTCTCCCCAGCAGAACACCGCTCCGTCCGCGCGCATCGCGCACGCGTGCGCGGCCGCGCGGCTCAGCCCGCCGACGGTGATCGTCTCGTGTGAGCTGCACCCGAGGTCGATCATTCCAGTGAGGGCGCCGATCCGTTGCGGTCGGTCGAAGCTCTCGGTGCTGGTCGGCTGCGCGCACTGTCCCGACGCGTTCGACCCCCAGCAATACACCGCTCCGTCCAGGGCGAGGGCGCACGTTCCGTGCGGTGTCGCGCAGGCGCGCAGAAAGCGATGGGTGATCGGCGTTGCGCACCCTGCCGGCTCGAGGCGGCCGGGCGCGTCGCTGCTCACGTCCGCTCCGCTCGCGTCGGCAGCATCACGACCGTCGCCGTCGGTGACCGAGCCCCCGTCCGCGCGCGCGTCGTGAACGTCGTCTTGCGCGTCGTCACGACCGTCCATCGCCGCGTCGGGCATCGTCGCTCCATCCGACACGCTCGCGTCGAACGAGCTCGCGTCGAGCGCGCCCGTATCGACCGCGCCCGCGTCGAGCACGGTGGGCTCGCACAGCCCTCGCCCGGTCGCGCAGCGAAATCCCGGCCCTCGCTCGCGCTCGCACTGCAGATCATCCGAGCACCCAGCGATGCACTGCAGCGCCCTCTGGTCGCACACGTTGGGGCGATCGCACTCGGGCGTGAACATGCAGTACCCGAGCTGCCCGGGAGGCAGACACACACGCGTCGTCGCTACGCCCGAGGGTCGGCAGCGCTCTTCACCGACGCAGTCTCGGTCTGTGTTGCACGGGGCGCGGCAACGCTGCCCAGCGCACACCAGGGGCGCGGGGCAGTCGCTGCTGAAGAGGCACTGGTCCCCCGTCTTGCGCGGCGCGACGCAGCCCGAGAGCGCAGCGAGAACGAACGCGATCCAGCAGCGATTCATCAGCGAAACTCCACGAAGGCAGGCAGCGTATACTCGTGGCCCGACGGCGGCGGAGGACGGATCGGCAGGCCGAGACAACCGTTGTTGTTCGATCCCCACCCGTACGAGGTGCCGAGCCCATCGACCAGGAGCATTCCGTAGAGACCGCCGCGCAGCACGCGCACGTCCGTCAGGCCGCTGACGCGCTCGGGCGATGGACGCACGATCGACTGTGAGCGAGAGCCCCAGCAGTGCAAGCCGCGCTCGGCACCGACGATCGCGCACACCGTATCCGAGCGGATCCCGCCTCCCGCCCCGGTCGTTGCCCAGCGAATCGCGCTGACTGCGTGCACATCGGACAGCATGGGGACCGGCGCGGCGTAGAGGCGCCCGGCCATCGTTCCGTCGCCGAGCGAGCCGATCGCGGCGTCCCCCCAACACGACAGCGTGCGGTCTCGCAGCACGGCGCAGCACGTCCGCGATCCGCATGCGACCGAGGCGGCGTCCGCGAGCGGCGGGTTGGTCGCTGCGCTCGTCCGCACTTGCACGAAGCGGTCAGGGCTCTCGCCCATCGGTCGCGTCGCGCCCAGCGCGTGGAGGCCCTCGCAATGCACTGCGCCCATCGCCGTGACGACGCACACCGTTCCCGCGCCTGCGCCCACGTCCGCGATCGCTCCGAGCGCCGTGAACTCTTGCGGCGTCGCGATCGTCACCCTGCCCAACAACCCCGACGACCAGCTGCCCCAACGAAAGAGTCTACCGCTCGCGGTTCGCGCGTAGGTTCTGAAGTCCGCGGACACGATCTGCACGATGGGTTCGGCAAACGAGAGCGTCACGGGAGTGCTGCGAGACCCACCACCAGCGACGCCGAGCTGCGAGAGTGTGTTGTCTCCGACGCACGCGACCTCGCCCGACGGCCTGAGCACACACGTAAACCCTGGCCCCGTCGAGACGTCCCGCGCTGGGCCGAGCGTCGTGAGCCTCGGCGGACTGATGTTGGTCCCGCCGTCGACGCCAGCGTCACTGTCAACGAGCGCGCCGAAACGACTGTTGGTCGCCGATCCAGCGCACCACACCGCTTCGCGATCGGTGACCCAACACCCGTGCGTGTCCGTCGGACTCGCCGCGATCATCACCTGCAGACTGTCGAAGGGGCGCGTGGCGCTCGCGTCGATGGGCGGCGGCGACGCGAGGGCGTCGCGAAGGTTGGGCTCCGCGTCGGCCGGGGGCGACACCGCGCCGTCCGTTGTGTCCGGAGCGTCCGGTGTCGAGCGGACGTCCATCATCGTCCCCGTTTCGGCATCCATCGTCGCGTCCACCGCCGTGTCGATCGCAACATCCGTGTCCGCGTCCGTCGCTGAGTCCATCGCTGCGTCCATCGCCGCGTCGCGCTGCGCATCTGTTGCATCGAAGCCTGCGTCACCCGTCGCGCAGATCCCTTGCGGCAGCACGCAGCGCATCCCCGGCCCGCCCAGGTAGCAGTCGTAGTCCGCTGCGCACTCGCTCACGCACGCGAACGTTCGCGGATCGCACCGCTGCGGCGCAGGGCAATCCGCGCTGGTCTCGCACGGCAACGACTGCGCTTGGACGCACACCCTCACGGCTCCCGCTGGGCGGCAAACGCGCCCGGTGCTCGTGCAGTCCTCGTCCGAGCGGCACTGGATTCTGCATCGTCGACCGGCGCAAACGAGCGGGTTAGCGCAATCGTCGTTGAATAGACACGCGCCGCCTTCGGAGCGCTGCGGAGCGACGCATCCCCCGAGCGCAAGGAGCGTGACGACGGCGACGAGCCACGCCGGCAGAGAAGAGCGGCGATGACGTTCGTGATCGCGAGCTCGTGTTCGTGTTCGACGAGGCCCTCTATGGGCATGCTGCATGCGTGAAGGATTGCACAGCGGAATCGCTCGGTGTGACTGGCTCGCGCTTAGCGCTCCATTAGCAGTGACTGTGCCCATTCGCTGTCGGTCACCATGCAACGAGCCCCAAGCGCAGCGGCGGACCCCCCCGTCGCGCTCGATCGGCTCGCGTTTGTACACGTGTCCGTTGCGCAGTCCTGGCGAGCCACGAGGTCGCGAGTAGCTCGACCAACAGAGACGCGAAGGGGATGCGAGGACCGTCCCTCTTTGTGCCCTCAGCCCATTCGGGGGTCGGGCGCGTAGGGCTTTCCGGGCGTGGCGCCGAGCGCGAGCAGCGTCGCGCCGTGCTCGCGCGTGACGAACTTGCGCGTGGTCTCGGGAGCCACTCGAACGAGCGTCCCCTTCTCGATCACCGTCTCGTCGCCGTCGGCGATCAGCACGATCGAGCCTTCGAGCACCACGTAGAGCTCCTCTTGGCCGTCGTGCTTGTGGTCGTGCTCGGGATAGCCGTCGCAGCGAGGGTCGAACTCGAGCACGTTCATCCCCCACGCGCTGATGCCCATCGCCTGACGCGCGGGCTTGAACCGGATTCCCGCGATCGTGTGCTCGCCGGTATGCTGTGGAATCTCACTGATTTTGCTGATCTTGGTCGTCATCGTGTTCCTCGCCAACGGAGGTAGCATCGAGCCGCTTGGCGCGGCTTGAACAAACACGACCTTCGGGCAACGGACGCGCGCGCGTCCTCGTGTCCTCTCGCGTCAGCGGCCGTCGCGTCGAGGCGAGCACCTACGCGCCTGGCGAGCTCCTTCGTCCTTTCGTCGAGTGTCTCTGGACGAGCCGCTGGGATCTTCGAGGGCATCTCCGAATTCTCACCGGAAGCGCAAGGACTCGAAGAGCAGCTCTTCGCCATCGACGACGAGGTCGAGTCTCTGCTCGTGCTCGACCGCTGGCTCTGCTCGCTCGTTCGACAGCCGGTCGATCCGCAGGTTTCGCTCGCGGTGCAGCTCGTCGAGCACGTCGCGGCGCGACCCGAGTTGTTGACCGCCGAGGCCCTCGTGCGCGCGTCAGGCCTCTCGATGCGCCCGCTGCAGAAGCTCTTTCGTTCGCACGTGGGCGCGTCGCCGAAGTGGGTCATTCGGCGTTTTCGGCTGCAAGAAGCGGCGTTGCGCCTCGAGCGCGGAGAGTCTCGCTCGATCGCAGAGCTCGCCGCAGAGCTCGGCTACAGCGATCACGGGCACCTCACGCGCGACTTCAAAGCGGCCACCGGTCGCAGCCCGTCCGAGTTTGCGCGAGACGTTCACCGCTGAGCGGCGCGTCGTCACCGCCAAACGAGCACCATGAACCACCGCGATGGCCACAGCGGCGTGTCGCGACCCCCTTACCGTCGCACATTAATCTTCACGCGACGATCAGCCCGCGTCATGAGCAGGCGTCGAACGAGCCCATCGAGACCAACGAAGCGCGCCCCGGTCTCACCCGCGTCGAGGGCGATGGGACGAGCGACGAGGGACCGCGCGAGCAGACTGTGAAGTCGCGGATCGACTGGGCGACACTGCTGCATCGGGCGTGGCAAGTGGACGCGCTCGTGTGCCCGCGATGCGCGGGTCGACTGCAATTCATTTCAGTGACTCCGGAGCGAGCGGTGATCGTGTGTGCCGGGCTGACGGGGCCGACGAGCGCAGAGAGGCCGCGGGCGACGCTCACCGACGCCCAGAGCATCTCCGCGAGCGGCACCCACACGTGCGCAGTTCGAACCGAATCGCGTCTTGTGTGCTGGGGCGACAACGCCGCGGGGCAGCTCGGAGACGCGACTCCCGCCCCGCAGCGCGCCCCCCTGTGGCGGTCCTCGGCGTAACGGACGCCACGCGCGTCGCGAGCTGCGACAACTTCACCTGCGCGATTCGCGGCCGAGGTCCAGGTGTTTTGCGGGGGCTCGAACACGGACCGCTCGGCGACGGGACCGTGAGCGTTCGGTCCGCGCCCACCGCCGTCAGCGGCATGTGACGGCGTCGGACGGCACCGTAGAACCTTTCGGGGATTCACGGGACGCAGGCTCAACATTCTTCGCGCGGGCGCGGGTCTCCGTTGATTGTGTGCTCGAGTGCGGTGGACGCTCGCCGCGGCGCGGTGCGACCTTCGTCGGCATGCACGGGTTCAGCGCGGACGGAGAATCCCTGTTCATCGTCGACGGGTTCGGGCTGACGCAGCTTCGCTTTTCGAAGACGGTGAAGACTGACGCGGCGCTCGCGGGCGAGTGGCTCTCGATCGCGGGCGATCGCTTCGTGGTTCGCGTGAGCAAGACGGGGCTCGTGATGCATCGAACCGTCGCGTCGCAAGAGAACTTGCGATGGCGCGGGGACAACTCGAAGCGCCCCGTGCTCCTGCACGACGCGACGCGCGCGATCGATTTCGACGCCCCCTCCCTGACCGTGCGACGCACGGAGAAGAGCCAAAAGAGCACGCTGCCCTGGCCAGACGACGCGCGGTCGCTCGGCGACGTCACGCTCGGCCCCGCGCCGAGCGGAGAGGCCCGCGCTCAGTACGCCTGCGCGGTGAACGAATCCGGCCGGATCGCGCACTACTCGAGCGCCGCGAAGCGGGTCTTCATCGGCTCGCTGCGCGGGGACAAGAAGCTCGTCTGCCATGGAGCGCTCGCGGTCGGAGCGCTGATCGCCCCGCCGTCGCTGGTGTTCGACGGAGAGACGCTGTTCGTGTGCGCGTTCGACGCGGCGCACGGCGAGGCGAAGCTGTGCGCCGTGACAGGGACGATCGTGAGCCCCGTCGAGACGTTGACGACGATCTCTGCGCCTACGTTCTCGGGCACGCATTGGTGTTGGCAGCCCAGCAACGCCGCCGTCCTGCGCGCTCGATGGAACGCGCTACGCGAGGTCGAACGCTTCGCGCTCCCCGCCGCGGCGCGCGGGGCTGGCGTGTTGATGGCGCACCGCGAAGCGCGGCTGTGCTTCATGCAGCCCAACGGCGAGCGCGTGTACGACCTCTGCGCGAAGACGGCGATCGAGCGCAAGCTGAGCAAGCGCGAACAAGCGATGCGCGATGTGGCCAGGACGCAGGCGGCGCGGCTGAGCGCGTGGCTCGGAGTCGAAGGCGGCGCGTTGACCGTCGCCAACTTCGAGGTCGACCGGCGCAACAAGGACCGCGCGACGTGGTCGCCGGTCTTCGATCTCGGCCGGGGGACGCTCTCGGCGTTCTTCGCGTTTGGAGACGCCGTGTTGGCGCGCTTCGGATCCCGCCGCGCGAACGACGGCCTGGACATCCACTGGTACACCTCGCAGGGCCCTCTCTCTCCGTGCTCGCTCGACGACGTGCGTCGCGCGTTCGCGGCGATCGATCGGCACGAAGGCGACGTGCGCATGGGGTTGTTCGCGCTCGAAGCGCCGCTGAGCGAGGCGATGAGCGCGCGCAAGAAGCAGCGCGGCGCGTACGCGCGGGTCTTGGACGAAGCGGCCGCGAAGGCGGTGTTGACTGCGTTGTTTCGCGCAGAGAAGAGCAACACCCGCGCGGCGGTGAAGGGCCGTGACGCCGACGCGTGGGCCGAGCGCGAGGTGAGCGTCGAGTGGCTGAAGGCGCAGCGGTTCGCGCAAGGAGAACGTTCGCTCGCGAGCATGTCGTCGGTGGCCGGGCTGCTCGCGCTCGACCTGCTGGGAGAGCGAGCGTGGCCCGTGTTGGCGCACTGGTTCGTGACAGCGCCCTGCAAGACCGTGCGAGACAGCCCGCACGCAGCGGGCCCAGCGCTGAGCGAGATGATTCGTCGGTATCCGTCGACGAAGCAGGCGCTGCGGGCTGCGTGCAACGCGGCGGGCGCGCACGGAGAGAGCGTGAAGAGCGAAATCGAAGCGTCGCTGCGCTCGTCCGCCGCGTGAAGTTGTAGACGATACAGAGGGCGCCCCAGCGAGACCGCGCCGAGTGCGCTCGTCCGCGGCGAGCGGGACCGTGAGCGGCGCCGCGGCGATCGCAGCCACGAAGCGCCCTGGGCTGACTACAGCGGGCGCGTAAGCACGCACATAAAAACAATCCGATAGATTATTTTCAGAAGCTACGTCGGGTGTTCGATTCGACACCTGACGGCTTCGGTCGCCGTCGGTCGACGCCTCGAGCCGCGATCGATCTTCGGCGAGGTCATCCGCCGTGATTGCCACGGGCGGCGGCGACCGCTCCCACGGGGAGCGGCACCGCCGAGCGCTTCAAGTGGCGGCGAGCGCCTTCACGAGCTTCTTCGGCGCCACGTTGCAGAAGCTCTCTTGGATCCACTCGCGCAGAATTTCGATGGGCGGACAGCTCTTGTGCAGAAGGTCGATCGACACCCAGCCGCTCTTGCCGAGGCCGTAGCCCGTGGGCGTCGCGCACGGGAGCGCGAGGGCGATGTCGGCGTTGTCGCCGAGCTTGATGGACAGTGATTTCGCAGGACTTCCGACGCCGAAGAACGCGAACACCTTCTTGTTCACCTTCGCGACGCTCTCTCCCCACGGGTGATCTTCGTACGCCTCGGGGAGCGAGAGGGCGTAGTCGAGCAGAGGGCCCTTGGCGGTCTTCGTCGTCGTCGTCTCGACCACCGCGGTGCCCTTCGGCTTTGCCGCGCGCTTGCTGGCGCTCTTCTTCGCGGTCGCGACTGTCGTCTTCGCGCGGGCGCTCGTCGCCTTCGGTGCGCTCGAGGCGCGCTTTGCCTTCACCATCGTGGCCGGAATTGTACAGGAGCGGGGCTCCCACCCGCGACGAAGCCGCGATCTCGCGGCGCCTATGCCCTCAGAGAGGGGTCTCTGCGCCAGCGGAGAGAGTGCCGACTCCTGTGCTGCCACCACCGCCCGCTGCGCCCACAGCCAACAGG
>LNFM01003568.1_pt1 | contig 31131 bp, 28 predicted proteins | sample 596031 | NCBI WGS metagenome assembly LNFM01 (sample SAMN04254537, study PRJNA301005) | activated carbon metagenome | isolation source: dual media filters at the Ann Arbor, Michigan drinking water treatment plant | place: USA: Ann Arbor
GCCATAGGCTATCAAACCCCTGACCAGTTCGCAGACAGTTTTTTTAACCGCAAACTCTAAATGTATTTCGGACTAAATCGGGGAGCAGGTCAGCACAGCAAGAAAGTAGGTCGGCTGTCCGGACGAACTCCGGACATTGGCGGTTAGTGCCCAAGAAGCGTTTGATTAAACGCTCTCTGCCGACCCCATCCCATGCTCCACCGCATAAACCGCCACCTGAACCCGAGAGTTCAGATTGAGCTTCTTCAAAATGTTCTGCACATGAATCTTCACGGTGCTCTCGGCCACGTCTAGGCTGCGGGCGATCTCCTTGTTGGATTCGCCCTTCGCCAGGCACTGCACGATTTCCCTTTCGCGCACGGTGAGCTTGTCGCGTTCTGCGGCGACACCTGATCCTGCCTTCGGCTGGGCGCGGAACTGAGACACCAGCTTGGCGGTCATGGTGTTGTCGATCACCGCTTCTCCGGCGGCGGCGCGACGGATGGCGGAGGAGAGGGCGTCTCCTTCGATATTCTTGATCAGGTAGCCGCGTGCGCCATCGCGCAGTGCCTGGCCGAGTTCATCGGCCTCTTCGGAAACGGTGAGAATGATGACGGCGCAACCGGGATTATCCTGGAGCAGGAGTTGCAGGGTCTCCAAGCCCGAAAGGCCGGGCATGTTGAGGTCGAGCAGGATTACATCGGGCTTGTGCTGCTGGGCGCGCTTGATGCCCTCAATGCCGTCGCCGGCTTCGGCTACGACTTCGAAGTCGTGTTGCTTTTCCAGCAAGAGGCGTATGCCGGAGCGTAGCAGGGAGTGGTCGTCGATCAGCAGTATGCGTGTCTTCATGATGGGCTTTCTCAGGCGGCCTGGCGCTCAGTCTGCGGCAGAGTAAGGCGGAGATGGGTGCCGGCGCCTGGTGTAGACAGGATGTCGAGGCGCGCGTTAATGCGGGCTGCGCGCTCGCGCATGATGCCGAGGCCGATGTGCTGGTTCTCTTCACGCGCGGCGGCCTCGTCTGGGTCGAAGCCGATACCGTCGTCAGTGATGTGAAGTTCGAAGTCACGGTGGTTCGTGAGGAGCACCTTCACCATGCCGGCCTGGGCGTGCTTTCTGACGTTCGATAAGGCTTCTTGCAGAATGAACAGCACTTGCAGTTGCTGCTCCGGTGGTAGCGGCGCACCGCCGTCTTCCTTTTCGAGTATCACGGGTATGCCGGCCTGCCGCTCGAAGCGGGACAGCGTGTCGTCGATGGCGCGGCTGAGCTCGCCGGCTTCCAGCTTGCTGCGGAAGTTGGCCAGTAGCTCGCGCACGTCCTGATAGCTCTCGCTGACGCCTGTTTGCAGGCGCGGCACGATCTCGCGGATTTCATTGAGTGCATCGCGGCGGGCAGCGTCGCTCAGCATTTGTACTTGCAGGTTGAGGTAATTGAGGCCCTGGGCAATGCTGTCGTGAAGGCCCTGGGCGACGAGGTTGCGTTCAGCCGCCACCGCTAGCTGGCGCGCCTGGGCGCTCAGCCGCAGATTGTCCAGTGCAACGCCGAGACGCTGCCCCAGTGTTTCGAGCAAGTGGATTTCGCTGGCGGGCAGGTCGTACTGATGTGTGAAGTGCAGGGAGAAGGAGCCGAGCACGGCATCCTGGGTCATGATGCGGAAGACTGCAACGCCATGGAAGCCGTCACGCACGCAGTTCATTGGCTGGGCTTCCGGAATCCCTGCCTTGCTGAAGTCGTGGATCACGACCACGCCCTGTTGCGTGGCTGCGCCGCAAAAGCAAGCATTGACCTTCATGCAGTGCTCCTGCTCGGCCAGTTCGGCTGACAGTCCTTCCGAAACGAGCAGGTGCATCTGCTCGCCGCTCGGATCGATGACGCGGATGCTGCCGCCATCGGCACTGAACTGCTTCATCACGCGCTGCAGAAAGCCGCGGCACATGGCATCGATATCACCCGGCTGGTTGAGGAAGGCGGCCATGTCATAAAGCGCCGTGAGCTCGCGGTTCTGCGCGGCGAGCTGAGAAGTCTTTTTCTGCACCCTCGCTTCGAGTTCGCCGTAGAGCCCCTGCAATTCGGCCGCCATGCGGTTGAAGCCCTGGGCCAGCACGCCGAATTCGTCGCTGCTTTCCACCGGCAGGCGCGTGCCAAACTCGCGCGCAGCCATACGCTGCAGGCCGTGCTGTAATTGCAGCACGGGCACGATGATCCACAGGTAGAGCAGATAGATCATCGCCAGTGTGCCGACGCAGGCGATGACGATCAGCACACCCTGCGACATGCGCAAGAGTGAGGTCTTGCCGGCATTGTCGTTCTCGATCAGACTGACCAGATGGTTGGCCTGTTCGACAAAGGCGGGCAGAGCGTCCAGATAGGCTTGCGGATCTCCCTTCAACCCCGCCAGCACGGCCGGGCGGAGTTCGTTTTCCCAGAGCCGGGTGACGGTGTGCATCTGCGCTTGCACGTCAGTATCGGCCGGCAGAAACAGTGGGCGCACCGGGTTGCCGCGATGCAGGCCGGCCAGCGTTGCCTCCATCTGTTCGAGGTCGTCAGTGACCAGGTACTGCTTGAGCTCCTGTACCTGCACCAGGTGCAGGCCGAGGCGGCTGGCGCGCATGCGCAGGCTTCCGGTATCGTTGATGGCCGCCGCTGCGCCTTCAAGCTGCCAGGACAACCATAGGGTGCAGAAGATCATGAACAATGCGACTACCAGCGCGCCGATCGAAGCGGCAAGTATCCGGGTGGATAACCGGTTGCGCAGCGCCGGAGCCGGTAAGGAGGCCTGAGAGGGTAGGGTCGATGAAGCAGTGTCAGTCATTTGAGCCTACATCCCTAGCGGATTTCCGTATCATGCGGGGTACTTCATCCTGACAGCTTAAACCGTGGATTATCTTGTTCTGCGTCAAGTGCATGCCAGTTTGGCCGTCGCCACCCTGCTGATGTTTTTCTGGCGCGGCGCTTTGCTGCTGTGCGGCCGGCCCATCCCGCGACTGTTGCGCTGGCTGCCCCATCTCAACGACACCTTGTTGCTGGTGGCGGCGATTACACTGGCGGCATGGAGCGGGCAGTATCCCTTTCAGCAGACTTGGTTGACCGCCAAGGTCTGCGCGCTGTTTGCCTATATCCTGCTTGGCAAACAGGCCTTGCGCCGCGATATTTCACGTAAACAGCGCCTGCCATGGTTCCTTGCCGCATTGGCGGCGATTGCCTACATCTTCGCGGTGGCGCTGACACGCGATCCCTGGCCGTTTTAAACCAGGGGGCACACCAAGGGTAAGAAGGCGTCGGCTCTGGGCGAGTAGGCATGCAGGGCACCAGCCTCCATGTCGAAGTACCAGCCGTGCAGACTGAGCTTGTCGTCCTGAACGCGCTCTGTAATCCAGGGAAAGCTTTCGAGATTCCTGAGCGAGACCAGGATCGCCGCCTGTTCGCAGGCACGATATTGCGCGGCGGGAGCGGCATTGCCGAGTTTTTGCAGCACACGATACTTGGCTGGATCAGCGATGCTGACCCAGCGGCCGAGGAAGTCCGTGCCTTCACTGCTCGGGAACTGCTCGTCCATAAGGGCTCGTATGCCGCCGCAGCCGCTGTGGCCGAGCACGATGATGCGTTCCACCTTGAGCTGGGTGACGGCAAACTGCAATGCGGCGGAAACACCCTGCCGGCCGTTGCTGCCGCCACAGGGGGGGACGAGATTGGCGATATTGCGTATGGTGAAGATGTCGCCGGGATCGCAGTCCAGCAGCAGGGACGGATCGACGCGTGAATCTGAGCAGCGATGACTAATGTGCTGGGGTGCTGGCCCTGCTTGAGGTCGCGATAAAGGCTGGGATTGCGCTCGAAATACAGCTTCTGGAAACGCTGGAAACCGTCAATGAGACGCTCGATATCCTGCATGGAATCTTCCTTCAGCCGCCGGTTTGCGCCATGAAACGGATGATTTTTTCAGGACGAGTATTAAATTCATGCCGCTCCGGTTTGCGTGAAATTGCCTCACGGATATGCCAGCGAAGCTCGGCATCGCTGCTACCGGACAGCATTAGCATGCCCAGATCAAGTTTGTCTTCCTGCCCGAGGCAAAGATAAAGCGTTCCATTCACGCTCAGGCGCACACGATTGCAGGCGGCGCAGAAATGTTGCGACATCGGCGTGATGACCCCAAGGCTCATGTGTCCGTCAGCACTACTCCAGTAACGCGCGGGCCCGCTGCCGGCACCGAGTACTTGCGGTAGCAGGCCGAAGCGCTGTGCCATGCGTTGCCCCAAGGTACTAAGGTCGACATAGCTTGCCTCACGGCCAGTATCGCCGATAGGCATGGTTTCGATCAGGCGCAGAATAAACCCGTGCTGCATGGAAAACTCGACCATGCGCTCGACCTCGGCTTCATTGATGTCGCTTTGCACCACCATATTGAGTTTGATCGGGGCAAAGCCCGCCTCTTTTGCGGCGGTCAAGCCCTCCAGTACATCGGCCAGACAATCACGCCCGGTGATGCGCGCGAAACAGTTTGCATCGAGTGTGTCCAGACTGATGTTGAGACGGCTTACGCCGGCGGCGTGCAGGGCGACGGCATGCCGCGCCAGTTGGGTACCGTTGGATGAGAGTGAGAGATCGGTCAGGCCCGGTAGCGCTGCGATGCCTGCGGCTAGATCGGCAATGCCACGCCGCAGCAGTGGTTCGCCGCCGGTCAGCCGCACTTTTCCCACACCCAGTCCGACAAAAATACCGACGAGACGCTTCATCTCCGCATGTGTGAGCCAATCGGCAGGCTCCTCGTAACCCTTGAAATCCTTGGGCAGGCAGTAGGTGCAACGTAGGTCGCAGCGGTCGGTGACGGAAACGCGCAGATAGTCGATACGGCGGCCGAAGCTGTCGAAGAGAGAGGCGGAGGGATGCGATGCGTTCATGATCTGATTTTGGATGTGGATGCCAGCATTCGCCATTCCTCTCATGAGCTAGTCACTCTGGGGTAGGGTTGGCCAGCAGATGGGCGAGCCCGGCGATCAGATCGGATTGCGTGATGATGCCGACCAGATGTCCGGCCGCATTCACCACCGGCACGTGGCGTAGCCCCGTGTCCGAGAGCAGTGGCGCCAGTTCCGCAAGCGGCAGGGTGTCGAGGACGGTTCTTGCCGGTTTGCTCATAAGCGTCGCGACATCCTGATCCATGACGATGTTGGCCCTGTGCGTGAGATCTTCGGGCAGCGTGTGCCAGGCCAGTCCCAAGTGCTTGAGAAAGTCCACCAAAGCGATGACGCCGACCACATGGCCGTCCTTGACCACCGGCAGCGTCTTCACTTTGTTTTCCTGGAGTTTGCGCCAGGCGCGCTTGGCGCTGTCTTCGGGTTCAAGCGTGATCAGTTCTCGCGACATGATGTCGGCAACGAGAGCTCTGTGCCCCGAGGTCGGGACGACGCGCAGGGACGGTGGCGCCTTGCCGGGCATGCGTTCGGGCTGCCGCTGCCGGCCGCAAAAACGGTAAGCCAGCGCCATGGCGACCAAGCCTAGCAGGGAGGCGATGAGCACGTCCATGTTATTGCACCAGCGGGCTGTCAGCGCCTTCGAGTTGTATGCCCTCGATATGCGCACGCCCGACCAGCAATTGCATATATTGCCGCCATGCAGCTTCGCGCCGGGCGGCACTGAGTGCGCCGGCAATCTGCGTTTCGACCTTCCCGAAGGGCAGCAACTGACCCTCGATACGGCGTGCCACATGCACGATGTGCAGCCCGAAGCGTGACTCAAGCAGGCGTGGGAAAATGCTGTTGGCGGGCATGGCGAAGACGATCTTCTCGAACTCGGGGACGGTGTCGCCGCGACTGAGTTGCCCGAGACTGCCACCGACCTCGCCTGACGGGCAGTTCGACTGGGTACGTGCGCGTTCGGCGAAGAGGCCGGGGTTAGCGAGCACTTCAGCCAGCGTTTTTTCGGCACGCTGGCGCAGTGCATCGAGACTCACGTTCGCCGTGACCTGATAGAGGATGTGGCTGGCCTCGACCAGTTCACCGACGGTGAAGTTCTGGGGATGGGCAGCATAGTGTCGCTCGCATTCGCTGCGTTCGGGCTGTGTGTCAGGCACTGCGTGATCCAGCAGGGCCGCGACCACGGCCTCGTCGTCTTGGCCTTTGATGCCGAGTTGCGCAGCCTCGTCGAGCAGGACATGACGCAGCACCACGGCTGTGGTGGCACGCTGCAGCGGATTGGGCGCATCGCGGTGATGGTCGATTTCGCGCTCAACTTCCTCGTCCGTAAGTTCGTGTTTGTTGACGATGACCGGCATGAGAGTCTCCTTGATTTAGTAGCGTGGCATGGCGCTTTGCACCAACAGCCAGTAGTCACGACCAGGTGTTTCCGCTGATGCCCCGGCCAGGCCCCTCGGGGGGGAGGGCGCTAGGCCGAGGCGGCGGAAAAGGGCGCGTAGCACGTTCATAGCGTTCTCAGCGCGGGCGAACCAGCTGCCATGCTCGGCCCAGATAGGCGACCGAGGCAAAGCCGCTCCATACATGCACGAGGCGCGTGAAGGGGAAGATCAGGAACAGGGTCATACCCATGAGCAGATGCGCCTTGAACAGCAGGGGGGCATGGATGATGGCTTCTGCACCGCTGAGCCCGCGCAGGGTGAACACCGACTGAGCCCAGGTCATGAGTTGAACCATCATGTGTCCGTCCATGTGGCCGGCGGATTCAAAGATGGTGGCGAGTCCGAGCAGCAGCGTGATCAATATCCACGGCATCAACAAGCGGTCGCCCGGCTTCTTCACAAAGGCGAGACGATCGCTACTGCCACGGCGGGCGAGCAGAATCAGCAGGCCGACCAGGGCGATGGCACCCATGATGCCGCCGGCTGTCATGGCGAAAGCCTGTTTGAAACTGTGCGATATCCCTAGCGCATCCCAGAGCGCCACCGGTGTCAGCAGGCCGACCAGGTGGCCGAAGAAAAGCCCGAGCACGCCGATGTGGAAAAGGATGTTGCCAAGGCGCAGATTGCCGCGGTGCAGGACCTGCAAGCTGTCGCTCTTCCAGGTGTATTGCTCACGCTCGAAGCGGACGAGGCTGCCGAAGAGAAAAACCGCGAGGGCGATGTACGGATAAATTCCGAACAGGAAGGTATGGACGTGGCTCATGCTGAGACTCCTCCGTTTGCTTGATCTGGTGTGGCCTTGTTGCGCGGATGAAAATTGATGGTGTGAGACCCGCAGTCACTGGATTTCAGCAGCGGTTCAACACCGTCAGCACCTGGCCCGAACATTTCCATTGCCTCGTCCATGCTGCGTATCGGTGGATCTGTCTGCTCCAGTGGCACGACATCGGTCAGTGTGCACAGCACGGCGAAGATGCCGGTGTAGGGGCTTTCATTGCGGCCGAGGCGGCGACCGATGGCGGCGAGTACATGAATCGCATCGCCCAACAGCGCCCCTGCTTCTTCGACCGGGAGTACGCTGAGGAACTCCAGGAACAAGGGCACATGGTCGGGCAGCTCATTGACCGCTGGCTCGAAGCCGTTGCTTTTGTATTCTTCCAGCAGATCCACCATGGCCTGGCCGCGGTCGCGGCTTTCACCGTGGATGTGCTCGAATAAATGCAGCGCCTGCAAGGGACTGCGGTCGAAGGTATTGACGTAGTTTTCCTGCACCTCAATCAGCGGCGTACCGGCCAGGTAATCGAGTAGCGGATCAAGTGTGGTCGCTTCGTCCTGCCAGGACTGTAACGCCGTGCAGACTTCGGGCAGTGCATCCAGAAGTTCCTGCTCTGGGTAGCTGAGCAGGGCAGAAAGGATGCGATAGAGACTTACGTTTTCTTGCGTTTTCATGACTCTCTCCTCAGGCCCCGGCCTTTTCCTTGGCTTTACGCGACTTCGGCATATCGACGAAGATCACGCTGCCCTCCGGCTTCTTGCCGAAGAGTGCGCCTTCCGTTGTGCCGCCCGAGCAGCCATTGCCGAAGGTGAAGCCGCAACTGCCCTTGTCATTGAAGCTGTCCTCGACCATTTCCTTGTGGCTACTCGGAATCACGAAACGATCCTCGTAATTGGCGATGGCCATGATCTGGTACATGTCCTCGACCGTTGCCGCATCGAGGCCGACCTGTTTGAGCACGGCGTTGTCGGCCTGGTTATGTACGTTCTCGGCGCGCTTCCAGGCACGCATGGCGAGCATGCGTTCCAGGGCTGAAACGACCGGCTCCTCCTTGCCCGCAGTCAGCAGGTTGGCAAGGTAGCGGATGGGAATACGCAGACTCTTTACATCCGGGATGATGCCGTTCATGCCCATATGGCCGGCCTCGGCGGCGGACTGAATGGGGGAGAGTGGCGGGATGTACCAGACCATGGGCAGGGTGCGGTATTCCGGGTGCAGCGGGAAGGCGATCTTCCACTGGCAGGCCATCTTGTATACAGGCGACTTCTGTGCCGCGTCCAGCCAGCTTTGAGCGATGCCCTGCTTCTTCGCTTCGGCGATCACGGCCGGATCGTGCGGGTTGAGGAAGATGGAAAGCTGGGCTGCGTAGAGATCCTTCTCGTCGGTGACGCTGGCGGCCTGTTCGATCAGGTCGGCGTCGTAGAGCATGACACCGAGATAGCGGATACGGCCGACGCAGGTTTCGGAGCAGACTGTGGGCTGGCCGGCCTCGATGCGCGGATAGCAGAAGGTGCACTTCTCGGCCTTGCCACTCTGCCAGTTGTAGTAGATCTTCTTGTAGGGGCAACCGGAGATGCACATGCGCCAGCCGCGACACTTATCCTGATCGACCAGCACAATGCCGTCGTCCTCGCGTTTGTAGATCGAGCCAGACGGGCAACTGGCGACGCAAGCCGGATTCAGGCAGTGTTCGCACAGGCGCGGCAGATACATCATGAAGGTATTCTCGAAGGTGCTGTACATCTCCTTCTGCACGCCTTCGAAGAGCTGATCACGCCCGCGCGATGAAAATTCGCCGCCGAGATCGTCTTCCCAGTTCGGGCCCCAGTTGATCTTGTCCATCTTCTTGCCGGTGATCACCGACACCGGCCGCGCGGTCGGGGGCGTCTCGGACAGCTTGGCCTTCTGCAGATGCTCGTAGTCGTAGGTGAAGGGCTCGTAGTAATCGTCGATCTGCGGCAGGTTCGGGTTGGCGAAGAGATTGGCGAGGATCTTCATGCGGCCGCCCTGACGCGGCTCAAGCTTGCCGGAAGCCGTACGCTTCCAGCCGCCTTGCCACTTGCCCTGGTTTTCCCATTCCTTGGGATAGCCGATGCCGGGCTTGGTCTCGACATTGTTGAACCAGGCGTATTCGACGCCGTCACGACTTGTCCACACGTTCTTGCAGGTAATCGAACAGGTGTGGCAGCCGATGCACTTGTCCAGGTTGAGCACCATGGCTACTTGGGCGCGGATTCTCATTGCTTGTCTCCAGTCTGCGAACGCACTGCTTGTTTTTCTTCCAGCTCTCCGTGAGCGGAGACTCTGGGGTGGGGTAGAGGAGCATTCATTAGGCGGCTCCTTCTTCTGCGTTCTCTTTCAACTCACCTTCCAGCCAGTCGACCTTCTTCATCTTGCGCACGATCACGAACTCGTCGCGATTGCTACCTACGGTGCCGTAGTAGTTGAAGCCGTAGGCCAGTTGCGCGTAGCCGCCGATCATGTGGGTCGGCTTGGTGACGGTACGTGTTACCGAGTTGTGGATGCCGCCGCGCTGGCCGCTAGTTTCGGCGCCCGGTACATTCACGATCTTTTCCTGGGCGTGATACATCAGGCACATGCCCTTGGGAACACGCTGGCTGACGACGACGCGTGCAGTCAGCGTGCCATTCACGTTGAAAACCTCGACCCAGTCGTTGTCGACCAATCCGGCTTCCTTGGCTTCCGCCTCGGACACCCAGACGTGAGGACCGCCGCGCGACAGCGTCAGCATGCGCAGGTTGTCCGAGTAGGTGGAGTGGATGCCCCACTTCTGGTGCGGAGTGATCCAGTTCAGTACCAGTTCGTGCTCGCCATTCGGCTTCCTGCCCAGCATCGGTTCAATCGTCTTGGTGTCGATGGCCGGTTTGTAGATACACGAGCCTTCGCCGAAGTCCAGCATCCAGCGGTGATCCTGGTAGAACTGCTGACGGCCGGTGAGGGTGCGCCACGGGATCAGTTCATGCACGTTGGTGTAGCCGGCGTTGTAGCTGACTTCTTCCGACTCAAGCCCGGACCAGGTCGGTGCGGAAATGATTTTGCGCGGCTGGGCCTGCACATCGCGGAAGCGGATCTTGTCGTGCTCGCGACCAATCGCAAGGTGGGTGTGATCGAGGCCGGTGATCTTGGACAGCGCATCCCAGGCCTTGACCGCCACATGACCGTTAGTTTCGGGCGCAAAGGTCAGGATCATTTCGCAGGCATCAATGGCAGTTTCCAGCTTGGGGCGACCCTTGCTTACGCCTTCCTCTTGTACCGTCTTGGTGAAGCCGGCCAGCTCATGCACTTCGTGCTCGGTGTTCCAGTTGATGCCCTTGCCGCCATTGCCGAGCTTGTCGAGCAGCGGACCGACCGAAGTGAACTTCTTGTAGATCTGGCGATAGTCGCGTTCGACCACCACCATGGTTGGTGCGGTCTTGCCCGGAATCAGGTCGCACTCCTTGTACTTCCAGTCCTTGGGTTCGAAGGGCTGGCCGAGTTCGCCCGGCGTGTCGTGCATCAGGGGTTGCAGTACCAGATCCTTTTGCGTACCGAGATAGTCGCCACCGACTTCCGTGAACTTCTTGGCAATTGCCTTGTAGATTTCCCAGTCGGTTTTTGATTCCCACAGCGGCTGCACGGCTTCGGACAACGGGTGAATGAAGGGGTGCATGTCCGAGGTGTTGAGGTCGTCCTTCTCGTACCAGGTCGCCGTCGGCAGCACGATGTCGCCGTAGAGACAGGTGGTGCTCATGCGGAAGTCGAGCACGGTCAGCAGGTCGAGTTTGCCTTCGGCCGCTTCCTCGTGGAACTTCACTTCAGCCGGGCGGATCGCATCGGCCTCGTTGCCGAACACCGCGTTCTGTGTGCCGAGCAGATACTTGAGAAAGTACTCGTGACCCTTTCCGCTGGAACCGAGAATGTTCGAGCGCCACACAAACATATTGCGCGGGAAGTTCTTGGGATTGTCCGGGTCGTCGCAACTCATGTTGAGCTTGCCCGACTTCAAGTTCTCGACGGCATAGGCGACCGGGTCCTTGCCTTCGGCTTCGGCAGCTGCAACGACATCGAGCGGATTGGTTTCGAGTTGCGGGCAGGAAGGCAGCCAGCCCATTCGCTCCGACTTGGCATTGAGGTCGATCAGACTCATGTGGCCGTACTTGAGCGGGTCTGCCGTGGGCGCGATGATCTCGTCCATGTGCAGCTTTTCATGGCGCCACTGGCTAGTGTGCGCATAGAAGAAGCTGGTGCCGTTCATCTGGCGTGCCGGGCGCGTCCAGTCGCTGGCAAAGGCCAACGGCGCCCAGCCGAACTGCGGGCGCAGCTTTTCCTGACCGACGTAGTGAGCCCAGCCACCGCCGCTCTGGCCGACGCAGCCGCACATCATCAACAGATTGATGATGCCGCGATAAATCATGTCGTTGTGGTACCAGTGATTGAGTGCGGCACCAACGATGACCATGCTCTTGCCATGCGTGCGGTCGGCGTTGTCGGCAAACTCGCGGGCAACCTGGATAACGAGGTCGCGCTTGACCGAGGTATGTTTTTCCTGCCAGGCCGGGGTGTAAGGCACGTCATCGTCGTAGGACTTGGCGACATTGCCGCCGCCGAAGCCGCGATCCACGCCGTAGTTGGCCATCTGAAGATCGTAGACCGTGGTCACATAGACGCTGGAACCGTCGGCGAGCTGCAGCTTCTTGGCCGGCACATTGCGAATCAGTAGGTCGTCCTTTTCGCCACCGTAGTAGGGAAAGCCGACGCCAATGAAGTCATCCTTGTGGTGCACCAGCGAGAGCAGCGGATCGACTTCCTTGCCGGAGCCTCCGTCCTTCTTTTCGAGATTCCAGCGGCCGACCTTCTCGCCATCATTGACCTTGCCTTCACCCCAGCGGAAACCGATGCTGCCGTTATGCGCCACGATCTGCCCTGTATTTTCATCAATGAGCAGGGTCTTCCACTCCGGGTTGTTGGCTTCGCCCAGGTTGTCGGCCAGATGCGAGGCGCGCAGGAAATGGTCGGGTACGAGGGTGCCGTTGCGTTCCTTGAGCATGACCAGCATGGGCATGTCGGTGTATTGCTTGGCGTAGTCCTTGAAGTAGGTCGAGGTGCTATTGACGTGGAATTCCTTGAGCACAACATGGCCCATGGCCATCGCCAATGCAGCATCGGTGCCCTGCTTGGGTGCCAGCCAGATGTCACCGAACTTGACCATCTCGCCGAAGTCGCTCGACACTGCAACGGTCTTAGTGCCCTTGTAGCGGACTTCGGTGTAAAAGTGGGCGTCGGGTGTGCGCGTCTGCGGCACGTTCGAGCCCCAAACCATCAGATAGGTGGAGTTGTACCAGTCGGCCGATTCAGGCACATCGGTTTGTTCACCCCAGACCTGCGGCGAGGAGGGTGGCAGATCGCAGTACCAGTCGTAGAAGGACAGACAGGCGCCGCCGATCAGCGAGAGATAACGTGCGCCGGCAGCGTAGGACACCATTGACATGGCAGGGATCGGCGAAAAGCCGATGACGCGGTCCGGTCCGAACTTCTTGACCGTGAAGGCATTCGCCGCTGCGATCATCTCGGTGGCGGTGTCCCAGTTGACACGAACGAAGCCACCCTGACCACGCACGCTCTTGTAATGCTTTGCCCGTTCCGGATTCTGGCTGATCCATTCCCAGGCCTTGATCGGATCCATGGTGAGGCGGGCTTCGCGCCACATCTCCAGCAGGCGGCCGCGCATCATCGGATACTTCACACGCTGGGCCGAATACACATACCAGCTGTAAGAGGCGCCGCGGGGGCAGCCGCGCGGCTCATGGTTGGGCAGATCGGGGCGAGTACGGGGGTAGTCGGTCTGCTGGGTTTCCCAGGTGATCAGACCGTTCTTCACATACACCTTCCATGAACAAGAACCGGTGCAGTTCACGCCGTGGGTGGAGCGTACGATCTTGTCGTGCTGCCAGCGGCTGCGGTAAGTGTTCTCCCAGCTACGGTCCTCATTCACAACGGCGCCATGGCCGTCGGAAAAGGTGGACTTGACCTGCGACATGAACTTCAGGCGATCCAGAAAGTGACTCATTTGTTTCTCCAGTACGGCGGCCGTTTTTTATGGCCTGGGGCTTTGTGCGTCTTCAGTTCCAGCTTATGCCGCAGTCCTCCGGCGAACCATTCACCGGAGGAGGGGGCTGGGCGAAGCAGTGGGACTAGCTCATCTAGTCATTTCGAACTAGTCATCAGCACGGCATGGGCGCGTTTTTGCGCGAGTACCAGAGCCAGGTGATGACGATGCAGGAGAGGTAGAAGGCGATGAAGCAGTAGAGCGCGGCATCGACCGAGCCCGTCATCTCTAGTGAGGTGCCGAAGCTCTTGGGTATGAAGAAGCCGCCGTAGGCGCCGATGGCACCCGAGAAGCCGAGTACGGCGGCGGCCTCCTTGTTGGCGTCGAGCAACGCCTGCTTCTGTGCCGCCTCGCTCCTGCCAGCGGCGCGCTGACGTTCTGTGAGGAAGATCACCGGAATCATGCGGAAGGTCGAGCCATTGCCCACGCCTGTCAGCGCGAACAGCACAATGAACATGATGAGGAAGCCGAAGAAGTTGCCACCGGCGTTGTTGTGCGGCAGGAACTGCAGTACGCCGATCACCGCCAGCACCATGGCGATAAAGACGTAGAAGGTGACGCGGGCGCCGCCGAACTTGTCCGAGATCCAGCCGCCGATGGGGCGGGTCAGCGCCCCGACCAAGGGGCCAAGAAAGGCATAGGTGGTCGGATTGATATCGGGGAACTGCGACTTTGTGAGCATGGCCAAGCCGGCCGAGAAACCGATGAAGGAGCCGAAGGTGCCGATGTAGAGCCAGCACATCAGCCAGTTGTGCTTGCGTTTGAAAATCACGGCCTGGTCGGCGAAGGAGGCCTTTGCGTCGGCGATGTCATTCATGCCGAACCAGGCAGCGATGGCAGTGAGCAGGATGAATGGCACCCAGACGAAGCCGGCGTTCTGCAGCCAGATGCTCTTTTCGACACCGTCCTTGACGTAGGTGTGGGCATCGCCGGTCACACCGCCGAGCAGAGCGCCGGTGATGACCATGGGCACTACAAACTGAGTCAGCGATACTCCAAGATTGCCGATGCCCGCGTTCATGCCGGTGGCGTAACCTTTTCTTGCCTTGGGAAAGAAGAAGCTGATATTCGACATGCTGGAGCTGAAGTTGCCACCGCCGAGGCCGCATAGCAGCGCGAGGACGAGCAGGGTAGGGAAACCTGTCGATGGGTCACGCAGTGCGAAGCCCATGCCCAGTGCCGGGATCAGCAGTGATGCGGTGCTGATCGCCGTCCAGCGGCGGCCACCGAAGATGGGGATCAAAAAAGAGTAAAAGATGCGCAGCGTCGCACCCGATAGTGCGGGCAGCGAGGCCAGCCAGAACATCTGATTTTTGCTGAGCTGGAAGCCGGCCTTGTCGAGGTTGACAACAACCACGCTCCACAGCATCCAGACGCTGAAGGAGAGCATCAGCGCCGGTATCGAGATCCACAGGTTGCGGTTGGCGATGCGTGCGCCTTGTTCTTTCCAGAAACTTTCGTTTTCGGGTTCCCAGCGCGTGAGGACATGAGAGGTCATGGATATTCTCCTTGGAGGTTAGGCGGTGCCGGACTTGGCCAGCGCCTTCTGGCCCGACTGCACGATTTCGACGCGGAAGCTGAAGTGCATCCAGACGAGGGAGACGCAGACGGTGCCGTAGAGCAACATGAAGCAGCTGGAGCGCACGCCGGTAAGGTCGAGGAGCGCGCCGAACAGGATGGGCAGGATGAAGCCGCCCATGCCGCCGGCTAGGCCGACGATGCCGGAGACGGCACCGATGTTTTGGCCAAAGTCGTCAGCGATGAACTTGAAGACAGACGCCTTACCAATGGCGGTGGCGACACCGACGATGAAGAGCAACACGGTGAAAGTGATCGGCGAGAGCGCGATGTCGAAGGTGCTGATGCCGTTAACCGTCTGCACCGTGAATTGCGTCTGCGGATAGCTGAGGATGAAGAAAGCCACCCAGCACACCCACATCACCCACCAGGTGGTCTGGTAAGCACCGTACTTGTCGGCGATCCAGCCGCCGATGGCACGTAGCACGCCACCGGGCAGCGAGAAGCAGGCGGCAAGGAAGGCGGCGGAGGTGAGGCTGAATCCGTATTCACCGACGTAGTACTTTGTCATCCACAGCGCCAGTGCGACATAGCCGCCGAAGACCACTGAGTAGTACTGGCAATAGCGCCAGACGCGCGGGTCCTTGAGCATGCTCAATTGCTGCGCAAAGCTGGCGGTGGTGGCGATGTTATGGGCAGGATTTGTCGCCGAGAACTGCCAGAACAGGAGTGCGGTGACGAGCATGGCAATCGAGTACACCTGCGGAACCACAGTCCAGCTGCCGCCAGCGGCAACGATCAACGCCGGGGCGACGAACTTTGTCAGGGCTGAACCAGAGTTGCCAGCGCCGAACACGCCCATGGCGAAACCCTGCCTGGATTTTGGAAACCAGCGTGCAACATAGGGCGTGCCGACCGAGAAAGAGCCTCCGGCAAGACCGACAAACAGCGCCAGCGTCAGGAAATGCCAGTACTCGGTGGCATAGGACATCATCCAGATCGGGATGACGGTGGACAGCATCAGCAGGAAAAGCACGATGCGACCGCCATAGCGGTCGGTCCAGATGCCAAGCGGAACACGTACCAGCGAACCGGTTAGAACCGGCATGGCTGCGAGCAGGCCGAACTGGGTTTCGGACAAATCAAGTTGCTTCTTGAGTGGAATGCCAAGTACGGCGAACATCATCCACACGGCGAAGCACACCGTAAATGCCAGCGTGCTGGAGATCAGCACGGAGGTTGCGCCGCGTCCGGCAATGCGGCTAGCTTCGGGAGACTGGGTGCCCATTTGGCGTCCTCACGATTCTTGTAGGTCGTGAGGCCAGCTTAGGGCGGAGGATGAAGCGCGACTATTCGCCGCTAGACCTAAATCAAGTGGCCAGAATGACTAGCCCTTCAACGGGCGGCGAATTGCGAAAGACTTGACAGGGGTCAAGCCGATTTCTTTGGCGAAGCGCGTAATGGCGTCCGGACGAGCGGCTGGATATTGAGTTGCTTGAGTAGCGGAGCGGGGTGTTTGGCCAGATCGGCCAGTGTATAGCCGTCAAGGTAGACGTACAGATTCTCGAAGGCACCGGTCAGGATGCCCGCAAGGGTGCAACTTCGGGCGATGCGGCACTGGTTGTCGGCACCTAGGCATTCGACGATGGGCACATCACCTTCGGCGCTGCGGATGACGGCCCCGATATGGATGCTGTCTGCAGGGCGCGCCAGACGTATGCCGCCGCCCTTGCCGCGTACGGACTCGATAACGCCGGTCTTGGAGAGGTGATGAACGACTTTCATCAGGTGATTTTCGGAAATGCCGTAGCTGTCCGCGATGGACTGTATGGTCGCCAACCTGTCCTGGTTCAGGGCCAGATAGATGAGGACTCTCAGGGTGTAGTCGCTGAAGCTGGTCAGGCGCATGATTGCGGAATCTCGCTACCGGGTGGATACTTTGCTATAGATGTAAAAGTAGCACATCTTTTTAAGAGGGCAACATGGACGCAAATCAAACCAGCCCGACAGGGTTCGATACGGAGCGGGTGCGCGACGCCTTGCGCAAGGTCATCGACCCCGAGATCGGCATGAATATCGTGGATGTCGGCCTCATCTATCGCATTGCCATTGAAGGCAATTCTGTTTTGGTGGATATGACCATGACGTCCCCGGCTTGCCCCATGGGCGAAATGATCTTCGAGGACGTAACTGCGGTGCTTAGGGACTGCTTGCCTCCCGGATTCGAGCTCGATGTGCAACTGGTCTGGGAACCTCCTTGGTCGCCAGCCTTGATGAGTGAAAAGGCACGTCAGCACTTCGGCTGGGAAGAGTGATCGGATCGGCATGAATAAACTTCTGCGGTTGAGCCTCTTTGCGGCAGCGCTGTGTGCGATGGGCACAGGCCTGCTGGCCGGGCTTGCACGTATGGGTTTCGATCTTCCGGCAGCGACGCTGGCTGCCCAGCATGGCCCACTGATGATCTGCGGTTTGTTCGGCACGCTGATCAGTCTGGAGCGTGCCGTGGCAATGGGGAAAAGCTGGCCTTATCTGGCGCCCGGCTTCTCGGCGCTGGGGGTGCTTGCGCTCTTGGCCGGTGCTCCACATGCGTGGACCGTCCTGCCTTTTATCGCGGCGGCTGCAGTACTCGGTTTTGCCAGCCTGATGTTATGGCACGGCCAAAAGGTGCTGCACTTGGCGGTGCTGGCTCTTGCTGCATTCATGTGGCTGCTCGGCAATCTGCTCTGGTTGTACGAGGGCTATGCGCTCCCCGCTGTGCCGGCCTGGCTGGCTTTTCTAGTGCTGACTATTGCCGGTGAGCGCCTTGAGTTGTCGCGCTTCCTGCCTACGCCAGCTTCGGCCCGGCGCGTGTTCGCCCTATTGACGTTGCTGCTGATGGCGGGCGCGGCATTGCCGCAGATGGCGCTGTTTGCGCTGGCCCTGATCGGCCTTGTCGCCTGGTTGCTTCGTTATGACATTGTGCGACGGACCTTGCGACAGGAAGGTTTACCACGCTATATCGCAATCTGTCTTGCCAGCGGCTATGTATGGCTGCTGTTCAGCGCAACCCTGATGCTGATCGGAGAATTTTCGCCGGATCTGCCATTGCGCGATGCCAGCCTGCATGCCTTGCTGCTGGGTTTTGTTTTCTCCATGGTGTTCGGCCATGCACCCATTGTTCTGCCTGCAGTGGCGCGCCTGCGATTACCCTACCACCCGGTGCTTTATATCCCACTTGGCGGGCTGCAGCTGAGCCTGGCCGTGCGGCTTGTGGCCGGCATTCTCGGCGACTTCCCTTTGCGCCAACAGGCAGCACTGGGCAATGCAGCTGCCTTGCTGTTGTTTGCACTGACGGTAGGCAGCCTTCTGCTACGGGTGAAGTCTCCCCGGAAAAATTGACCCCGGTCAACTGAATCGAAGAATCCTCGCGCTCCGGGACGAAGGAGTCTGTCATTGCTTAAAGATGTACATAAAATACATCTAATGGCGACGTGCCAGGAAAGCAAGTGAGGATGCTATGAACACATCACGCAGGTTGTGGCGCTGGCTGGGAGCCATCTTTTTATTGTCATTCGGGGTGCTAGGCTGGATGGGGCGTGAAATCTATCTCGCCGCGCCGCCGATTCCGCAGCAGGTGGTGCAGACCGATGGTGTCGTGCTCTACACCGGCGAACAGGTACAACGCGGCCAGCAAGCCTGGCTCTCGGCGGGCGGTCAGCAAATGGGCTCGGTCTGGGGGCATGGCAGCTACGTGGCACCGGACTGGTCGGCCGATTGGCTGCACCGTGAGGTACTGGCACTGCGTGAAATCCTCGCGCAGAAGCTTTACCAGACACGCTTCGACTATTTAGGTACCGGCGAACAGGCCTTAGTCAGTGCCAAGGTCAAGGAAGAGCTGCGCCACAACAGCTACGAAGCCAAGACCGGTACGCTGACAGTCAGCCCTGAACGCGCCCAAGCCATACGCGAGTTAGCTGCTCATTACAGTGGCCTGTTTGGTAATGACTCCAAGCTCGACAGCCTGCGCGAACAGTACGCAATGGTGGCTGAGTCGCTGCGCGACCCGCTGGATATCCAGGCCTTGCCCGCTTTCTTCTTCTGGACATCCTGGTCGGCTGCAACCGACCGGCCGGGCGAGAAGGGCCTTTCCTATACCAGCAACTGGCCACATGAACCTCTGGTCGGCAATACGCCGACAACAGGCAACGGCATGTGGTCGATTGCCAGTGTGATCCTGCTGATTGCCGGCATCGCCATGATGATCTGGGTGCATTCGCGCGGTCATGAAGAAGCCGATCCCGTACCGCTCAAGGCGGATCCGCTGTTCGACCTGAAGCCAACACCGTCAATGAAGGCAACTCGAAAGTATTTCTATGTCGTGATTGCGCTACTGTTGACGCAGGTGGGCATGGGCGCGATCACTGCGCATTACGCGGTCGAAGGACAGAATTTCTTCGGCTTGCCACTGGCCGAGATCCTGCCCTACGTGACCAGTCGCACCATACATACCCAACTGGGTGTGCTGTGGATCGCGACCGCCTGGCTGGCGACCGGCCTGTATATCGCCCCGGCTTTGTCGGGTAGAGAGCCGCGTTTCCAGAAGTTGGGTACGGACGTGTTGTTTTACGCCTTGATCCTAATCGTGGTGGGTTCCATCGCTTGTGGCTGGATAGGCACGCAGCAGCGACTTGGCAACGACTTTGCCTTCTGGCTGGGCAACCAAGGTCTTGAGTACACGAGCATGGGCCGTATCTGGCAATACCTGCTCTTTATCGGCCTGTTGTTCTGGCTGTTGTTGATGGGCCGTGGTTTGTGGCCGGCGCTGAAGACCCCGAATGAAAGCCGCGGTCTGATTGCCATGGTGTTTCTGTCGGCTGCCTGTATCGGTGCCTTCTATGCCAGCTCGCTGATGTGGGGCCAGAAGACCCATTACTCGATGGTCGAGTACTGGCGCTGGTGGCTGGTTCACCTCTGGGTCGAAGGCTTCTTCGAAGTGTTCGCTACTGCGGTGATTGCCCTGATCTTCACGCGCCTCGGTCTGATCCGTTCGAGCACCGCCAACAGCGCTATCGTGCTGGAGACCATCGTCTTCCTGTTCGGTGGCATTCTGGGAACACTGCACCATCTTTACTTCACTGGCACGCCAACTTCGGTGATTGCCATCGGCGCAATGTTCTCCGCGCTGGAAGTGGTGCCGCTTGCACTGGTCGGCTTTGAGGCATATCGCAACTTCCAGCGTGCGCATTCAGCTCCCTGGCTTGCCGCCTACCGTTGGCCTATCTACTGCTTTATTGCCGTTGGCTTCTGGAACACAGTCGGTGCAGGCCTGCTGGGCTTTGCTATCAATCCACCGATTGCGCTCTACTACCTGCAAGGCCTCAATATGACGGCAGCACACGGCCATGCGGCGCTGTTTGGTGTGTACGGCATGCTCGGCATCGGCCTGCTGCTGTTCTGTCTGCGCGGTCTGTCGTCGCGCGCTACTTGGAGCGACAGTCTGGTCAGCAAGTCTTTCTGGGCGCTCAACATCGGTCTTGCCATGATGGTGTTCATGTCCCTGCTGCCGGCCGGCATCTACCAAGCCTGGGCCAGCATCAGCGAAGGACTCTGGTATGCACGCTCGCCGGAGATCATCCATTCGTCGGTGATGACCACGCTGGTATGGCTGCGGGTGCCAGGCGACATTGTCTTCTCGGCCGGAGTTGTTTATTTGGCTGTTTTTGCCTTACGGCTTCTATCTACAAAGGGAGTACGAGTGACGCCTGCGAATCAACTTTCTCGTTAAGCTTACTAGTTAAATCTGACCTCCTATGTGTTTGGCAAACACATAGGAGGGGAGAGCCTGAATTGAGAAGGGGAATAATGTCAAACGAGGAGAAGGACGTTACTTCTTGCTTGGACGGTAGTCCCAAGACGATTCCGGATTCATGTCCTACCAAAGCCCGATCCTTTGCGATCGGGCTTTTTCTTCGGCTTCGCTTTCGTGCTCATGTACTGCTAGAGATTTTGACGCAAGAGGGTTTCTAAATCGAGGTGTTGGTGTGATAATCGCTGCGCCAGTTGTGGACCATTGATCACTATTAGCGCGGGGTGTGACCGAAGTAGAAGAGGTAATTGTTTTTAAATAATTTCCTTTAACTCTTAGTTGAAGCCAATTCCCCATGGGCAAAGCCGTGAGGAAACGAGCAGTCGGGTGCATGACAGTTGATCCGCAATGAAGCCATCAAGTAATGTGGCTGGAATGGTCACAGGGTCAACGGCGCACAAGTCCTCCCTACAGAATTGGCATTCTCGCAGTGATCCCTTTAAGTTCGTCCGCAATCTGGCTATCTGGGATACATCTCGGGTGCAGTGGGGGCAGCTGGATCGCAGCACCGATCCATGCATAGGACACACGTGGACGTGCAGCAGGCGCCATGCTCGTCTTATGTAGGGGGTCTCATCATTTTCTAGGCAAGTCTCACAATATCGGACAACCGGCTGTCCAGCGGAGGAGGTGGCTGGCGGATGAATAGTGAGGTTATAGAAGCCGCGGACGTATCGATGCGGTGTTGCCCATATCAGTGAGTTCAGTTGTGGCCGACTCAGCCCAGTAAGCTGGGTGATGTTCTCTAAATCAATATCCAGTGGAGAAGCGTCTACTACGAACTCGTTTTGGTGAATGCCGAGCATTTCCTTGACGGCGGATACGGGAACGCGAAACTTTATCGCAGTCCTCCAGCACCACGAGCTGAAAGCTTCTCCATCCATCGGTGATGGAGCACCGAACATCTTCGTATTGGCCGGCATCCACGTCCCGCCCATTGCTTTGAGGTCGGAGTAAACATTGTCTTTGAGTTTCTCAAAACTATGCCTTGCCATCGAACGAAAGCTCCAGTTGCATTGAGTGATTTGTTCTACGCGCCCCTAGCTGCTTCCATATCGCTTGGACATGCTGCTCGTAGGCTATGCGGAGAAACGACAAATCCTCTTCTTCGATAACTTCGTAGAGGTAGTGCTGTAGCGGTCCCATCAATCTGTCGATCAAGGAGGCCGAGCTTTGTGAGGGCTGCCTTCTCGCGATTTCTGCAAGGGTCGTCCCTAGACTATTCGGCCAGTCACCAAGGAAGCTGAGCGTCTTTGTAATCATGCGTTCCGCAGCCTCAGGGGATGGAACTGCCCGTCCATGGCCTAGGCCGTACTTACCGATATCCGGAACGCAATGGCCGAGAAACCAGATTGTTTGACAAAGGCTATTGATCGAGAGGCCGGCTAAGCGGTCGATAGCTACTTGATGAACGGTACGATCAATGACCGTACTTTCGAAGTGGCGGGCTAATACCTGGCTCACTTGCAATGCCTCTCGTGAGGCAGGTTGCAACGCAAGGTTATTTGACAACGGGCCGCAGGTGCATCTCAGCGTGGTTCCTTGAAACCAGACAGGCTTTCTAGCGCACGCCGAACAGTGCGACACCAGCTTTATGCGATGTTTGTGGCACGCCAGATAGAAGGACAAACGCCAAAGCCCTCTGATGTATGGGGCTTCGTTCAGACAGAGAGGGCATGCTTTAGCAAGCCGATAGCTGACGAATGGGGCTTGCGTTAATGTCCCACCAGCAAAATGCCATGCTTTACGGCCATTATGGGACTTGGATACGGCACCGAAGAGGCGCTTGGTTTCTTCTACCGTGTTTCGGCAGAAATGGGCAATGGCGGGAAGGTCGGAAAGGTAAATAACTTGGCCGGACCTTCCAGCGCAATGCTCCAGTAGCTTGTCTGCGCCGCTCCAGTAGTTTGCGGCGGAAACTCGCATGAGAAAGCCATAAGCATCCTCATGCGGCATTGGGCAAACACGGTGGATGAGGCGCACCGGGTACATCGCCCTAGCCATCGAACGGCGTTTCCTCTTCCGCCGATAGATCCAGATATGCTTGCTTAAGATAATGCTTGTTTAGCGAAGGGGCGTTTTCGGCCGAGGCCAGATAGACCGCTTCGCTAAGGAGCATCTTCAGCTTGCGAAAGTTTCCGTCGCACGCCCTGTATAGGCTGGAAGCGAGTGGTTCCGATGCCAGACTGGCAGGGCTTGTCATTGGTAGTGCGGCATCAAGCGCAGCCAATACTCCGCGAAACTTCAAATCGTTTTTGAAACCCTGAAGATCGATCCGACCTATCCAGCGGGTGTTCAACTGCGGGTCTTTCTCGTAGGCTTGGGTTAAAACCTCAGTGCCTGCAAAGATGAAAGCGACCCCACTGCTATCGTAGAAACGTTTCAGGAAGTCGCCCACTGTGCCGCCGCTGCGGCTATTCTTTCCCGTAGTGAGCCACAGATGATGCGCTTCATCGAACAGGATGACGCAGACCTTGCATATGCGCATGGCATCAAGTGCCGCTTCCTCTAGTTCTGCATTGCTTAGTCCACGTAGAAACGCAGGTGATTGCCCCATTTCAAGTAGTAAGGACAGAAGAATGTCGGAAACGGAAGGACGAGCACTGAACTTGATCAATAGAACGGGACACGTTCGTAAGATCGGGGTTTCGATCGGTGGGTAGTTTTGGTGAATAGCTTCCAGAACAAAGGTTTTACCCATTCCCCCTTGGCCGATTATCCAAAGCCCTCCCGGGCATGATGTGCGCCTTGCCCGTTCAATCAACTTACGTATCTGCTCGCTGCTCTTGCGATAACTATCGACGGCAACTGAGACAGCGCGAGTAAACTCGGCGCGATCCGCAGGAGAACCTGCCATGGCCAAGCTACGCGCTTCAGCAGGTGAGATCTGCTTTACTACCGGACTTGCTTCGACAACGTTGGCAAACAGTGATTGTGTATTGAGGTCGTAGTCTCCCATCTCAAACTCCCCATGCGTAGATGGGCACATTGGTTATAGGTGCACTATCAAGCGATAACGTTCTTTCAGAAGTGAGGGTCTGTTCTGGGAATGGCTGGTTAATAGTGCGCCGCTTCCCTTCTAGGACACTATTTGAGTTGATCCCCGCAATCTGAGCGAGTCGGTTTTTGGCCTTATTGTCTTTGGCCAGAATATCTTCACAGAACCGATCGTGCATTTGCTCCCGGGTCTTGATCAGAGTTTCAATTGCCGTGCTCTTCGTTAGGCGAATGCCTGCTTCTTTCCGAAGATACTGATGCTGGAATAGTGACAAGCCTTCTGCATACTCAGGTGTATTGCATGGCACCGTGAAGTACTGATTTGACCGCGGGTCTTTGACATTGATGCTGCCGAGATTCTCTTGTGACACTACGAAATCTAGCGTGATTCCTTTTCCTAGATCGCACATAAGATCCTTAAGAGGTTCACTGCTGTAGTGCAGCCATGAGAACTGAAGGCCCTCTTGGTTGAGTTTTGCGCTTTGGTGCTGGCCGAGGATGATGCTGAGGTCATCGACGTTGGCAGGATATGGAGGAGGGGCTAGCGCTATGCCATCCATCCAGAGGTCGAGGGGACGCGCTTGTTTTCTCGCGTTTGGAAACACGTTGTGATAGTCGGCAACCCATTTATGCAGTAAGTAAATCAGGGTTGAAAACCGAATGACACAGTCCTTGGCTGGGTTGTAATCACCGCGCTTAGCCAAGCTGGAGAATGTGCGTCCAGGCATGGCTTCAAAAAAGGTCTGCTCCATTGTCAGAAAAAAGCGCTCGACAGATCCCTTTAGCCAAGGCGTTCTAACCTGGCAGTACTCGTAGAAGGCGCCAAGCGACATGATTGCGTTGCGATAGCGAGGGCTCATGAAGTCGGCACCTCGATCTGACGTGTAGTAGTGGCCACGCCCAAAAGCCGGCCACGGATTTTCGATATCAGGCCAGAGCTCATAGGCCTTGTGGTGCGACGTCAGCGAGTGTTTGATTGCTCCAAAGATTGCGTCGAGCCCCGTCCGATTGAAGCAGACGTAGAACCCCAGCATCACGCCGGAGTACCTATCCTTGATGACCGTGAGCCAAGGGCGACCTAGCGGCAAGAACGACCTGTCATCGATGGCGTACATGTTCATCGGCGTGTGGTCTATCTCGACTACGTCTAAAGGGTGGGATGAAGGGAGAGCGCCTCGAACCATATTGAAATGGTGCCTGGCCGCTTCTCGCCCGAAACGGGCGATAAATACTTCCTCCTTGGGAAGGGCTTTTATCCGATATTGGAAGGTGCGTACGCTGACACCATCGAGAAGGGGTATCCCAGCACTCTGGCGCTCGCGATTCTCTTGGTTCAGGGCATGGATATAGCGGCGATATGCTGCAACGGGTGTTGGCCTTGTCTGGATTAGAAAGTATTCGTCTAGCCTTTCTTGTAGAAACGCTTCGCTCTCGCGGTTCAGTCGCGAGCCTCGGCTCCTCCGTGAGTTCTTGTTCACAATGGCACGAGGTTCGAAGTTATGCCTTTCAAGTATTCTCCAGGCCCGCTGGATTGTAGGAGCAGACGGAGGGTGCGGATCGCGTAGCTCGCTCGCCAATTTGGCGATCTCCACTGCGATTAGTTTTGTCTGGCCTCTAGTCACCCCAGTTTTTCGAAGATGGACGAGGTACTGCATCTTTCTATCCAGCTCTACTTGGTAGCGGGGCGGAAGATCGTCTAGATGCATTAGCGTTGGTTTCTCAATCTCAGGCGGTGTATGCAACGCCTTGGGTGAGGAAAATGCGTTCACGATCGTGATCTGCTTGGTCGAGTACGCATCCCAGAAGGCGTCCTGGGCGATTGTTTTCTGCTGCCCGGTGCTCGGCTCCTCGAAGCAGAATGATTCGGCGGAGGTTTTGATGAACTCAAGCGTTTGGCCTTCGAAGGAGATGACCAGTCCTTGTTGGAGGAAAAAGCTGCCCATGTCTCGTCCCTCCTATTCAGATTCAACTGGTGAGAGAGTGCGGCGGCCAGGGGCATAATCCTGGCGGCGTCCCAGTGCAAGAGGGGTGAATTCTTCTGCTCTGAGATCACGCAAAGGCGCTGCGTTCGAAAAGCCTCCAACCACTCCCCATGGGGAAGGAGGGCTACGAAATTGTCGGTAAGCCTCCGCATCCGCCAGGATGTGTTGATTTGTCGGTCGACGACCCAGAGCCAGTTCTGCCAAAAAACCACCAAACCGACTCGAACGTAGAATGTCTTCAAGGCGGAGGCCCCCAAAAGGCTGGTTGCTTAAGCTGACGAATGCATTGCCCAGATCCAGAGGCTGGTCCCACTGGATACACAGGTGTCGCTGTGCCACCAGTGTCCAAATGTCTATCAAGGAGACGCCAGCCTCTGATAACTCACTAATTGGCAGCGGGCCATCAGCCAATAGTCCCATTGCGCTTTGATGAGCGGTAGGGCTCGGTTGGCCTGTGATGTACCTAAAAAGTAGCGCTACCCATTGCGCCCTAGGTGATATGCGTAGTTGTGCGTCTACAAGAAAGGCTAGCCGTTCTCCTCGTTGCCGTAAGGCCTTGGCATCTTGCTGGCACCGGTTCAGCGTTTTTTCATGCCGAAAGCTCGAAATACTTTTGAGCTCCAGGTAGAGCGGTCCATCGAACGTGGTGTGAACGAGAAAATCTGGCGTGTACTGGCGGGCCTGTCCATCAACTTCATAGACAGCGATTCGTGGCTGAGACTCGATGTGTAGAACATCGTGACAAAGCGACAGTAGTGCGATCGCCGCTTTCTCGTTGGGGGATTCAAACTGCGCATCGCGGCGTGTGAGATGCGGAATACTTCCTCCACCGGTGGTCCGGTATGGGGAGCATTCGATTAGAACGCGTCCAGCGGACTGGGCGTCTGGTTTGCGACGGAATCGAACTGTCATAGGTATCTCCTGCCACCTATGCATTTGAATGAATGCAATCGGGGGCTAAATTGGGCTTTTTTGGCGACAATGGTCCCTTGACTTCGCCGTTTCCCTGGGAGATACTGATTTTGCACAGCAGTACTCCTGCGAGAGCGGGCGAAGCCGGGTGGTCCTTCGGGAACGTCCGGCTTTTGTTTTTAGGTCATATAGTTCTCCATGATTTGGCTACCGCTGGCTTGCAGCCAGCGCTTTAAGTCGCTCACTCAGCGAATGCACATTCAAGGCTTCGCCTTGTTTGAGCCCCAGTGCGACAGCAATCCGGTGGCTCTCCCCCCTGATACAGCGGCGCTTTCCCTTCAGCACCTGGTACACCAGCGAAGCCGAAAACTGGTTCTCCCTTGCCCAGTCGGCAATGGAGACTCCACTGTTTTCTATAACCTCGCGGATATCGTCGGGTGCCGGAGAGAGGGCTTGACTGTTCATAGGCTCAAATGAATTCAAACGAATGCATAAAATTTAACATGAGCTTATTTATGTATGCAAAAGATAAGGTACGATTTTGTACATGTCTAAACAAATTCAAACGGTCAAGGCGGGATTCGGGGAGCGGCTGAAAGCCGAGCGCCGGCGCCTGGGTCTTACTCAGGAGGCCTTTGCAGAGAAGGCTGGAGTCCAGCGTCTGGCGCAGAGCCAATATGAGTCTGAGCTTCGGGAACCTCGCTTGTCGTATCTAGCGGCAGTGGGGCACGTTGGGGCAAACCTGGACTATTTGCTTTACGAGAATCCGCATAGGGAAGGGCGCTTGTCGGACGAAAGCGCTCGAAAGGTCGAGATCGATGCTTTTAAGCTGGTCGATGAATACATCCAGGTTCGATGCGGGGGCAGCATCGATTACAACGGGCGCTATGTGTTGTTCGAAATCATTCGTCGGCAGCTAACGAACGCGGTTTTGACCGGAACAGAGCCGGTGGGGCTGGACGTGATGCTTGGGGCAAAGGCCGGGTGAGATATGGAGCGCGATGACCGAGATCTTCATCCTGATATCGAGCATGCACTACATGCGTTACGAGATATTGATGTAGCCGATCTAAGCTATGACGAAGCGCTATCGAAATTACGATCGACGCTGTTAGAAGACGCGTTACCTGCCATCCCCTCGGACATCGGAGCCCTAGTCCCGTTCCTTGGAAAAGGCTGGAACCAGCGAACGCTTCTCAAGCTACTGCGGGATAGCGGCATCCTGACCAAGTGGCAATGCCGACTTGTCGCCAGGCGGAAGATTTTCTCGGCCGGACCGGACGGTCGGCTTGTCGTGTCGACAAGAACGGTTAGTAAAGGCTGGGCTACGGCTGCTCTCGTCGCTATAGCGATGGTGATGGCTGCTTGGATGGCCGGGATACTGACGCTTGATGAAGTTGGCTTAACTGGGATTACCAGTTCGTACCTCGCCGGCACTCTATTGGGGCTACTAGCAAGTCCGTGGTGGGATTTTGGGTTTGGCGTTCCGAGGCTAATCCAGCAGCTCCGGACCGCGAATATCCCGATCACTTTGGTTTGTGACAAGCCAACGCCCATGCAAGGATAGTTGGCATCTTTTACGCCAATGGGATTGGGATAGGTATCTACACGATTCTAGTTCGTGTGCCTGAATGCTATTCAAAGGCTATTCCAACAGGAAACAACGGAGGTGGTCGTCATGGATAAAAGCTTTTCAGACGCTATGGAGCAGCTTCTTGCACGCTGCGATGATCCCATTAGGCGGGCAGGGCTGGAGCGCGCGATTGCTTATGCCTTGGCTACTCATGACCGATTTGTTCGGCAACTCGATTTATGTAAAGAATATCCGCTCGACCATCGAGGCGTGCTTGCAGGCCCATTAAAGGGGCAAACTTTGAAGCCGCTCAAGTTCAACAAATCGAAGGCTAAAAAAATAGCGCTTATGAAAAAATAGACTGACGTGTGATTGCTCTTTGAATGCAGATCACTGCAACCCACCAAATAAAAAAGAGTTCTGCCATATTAGCGTTGCCGAAACTGGAGAGCAGCATTTTTCAGTTTTGAAGCTTTACGTCCGCAAGGTGGCAAGGCACTAGAGCATCGGCAGGGCTGATAACCTCCGCTATGCACTCACCATCCGACCGTTGATCTTCACCTCAGTTCACTACAGAATGCGCCCATGAAGATACTTTTTATACAGCTTCGTTAGGCCGCACAGAACAGTGTCCGAGGCACTCCAAGCGTTAGATAGCCGCGAGATCGCGACTGCTTGCTGGACAGCTCTGGCCGTCGTGCTCTGCCTGTTCAGCTTGTCGCTACGTCACGCCCTGGCTGGAGTGATCTGCGCCGCAGCAGCACCTCAGATATTTGGCGTCTTCACCGTCGTGTTAAGCGCTCAACTGCTTGCCACGTACGGTGTCATTTTCAGAAGACGACTGCACCAGTTGACTTGGCGTAATGACCGTTGTGCAGTCGGCTATTGACAGCCCGGTATCAGCAGTCGGCTGCACCAATCTCGACTATGCTCAATACTCGTGTGCACCAAAGCGAGGTGAGCATGGCGACCGACACCCCACGGATTCCCGAGCAAGGCGTGGCCACCCTGCCTGAAGAGGCATGGGAGCGTGCGCGCCGTCGTGCGGAGATCATCGGCCCGTTGGCGCAGTCGGAGACGGTCGGGCACGAAGCGGCCGATATGGCGGCTCAGGTGTTGGGCTTGTCTCGGCGGCAGGTGTACGTTCTGATCCGGCGTGCCCGGCAAGGTAGCGGCCTCGTGACAGACCTGGTGCCCGGCCGGTCCGGCGGCGGCAAAGGCAAGGGGCGCTTGCCGGAATCGATCGAGCGTATCATCCGCGAGCTGCTGCAAAAGCGCTTCTTGACCAAGCAGAAGCGCAGCCTGGCGGCCCTTCACCGCGAAGTCACTCAGGCGTGCAAGACCCAAAAACTGCGAGTGCCGGCGCGCAATACCGTGGCCTTACGGATCGCCAGCCTTGACCCGCGCAAGGTCACTCGCCGCCGAGAAGGACAAGATGCTGCCCGCGACCTGCAAGGTGTCGGCGGCGAGCCTCCTGCCGTGACCGCGCCGCTGGAGCAAGTACAGATCGACCATACGGTGATAGACCTGATCGTGGTCGATGAGCGCGACCGGCAACCGATTGGCCGCCCGTATCTGACCATCGCCATCGACGTGTTTACCCGCTGCGTGGTTGGAATGGTGGTCACGTTGGAAGCGCCATCCGCCGTCTCGGTCGGCCTGTGCCTTGTGCATGTCGCCTGCGACAAGCGTCCCTGGCTGGAGGGGCTGAATATAAAAATGGATTGGCCGATGAGCGGCAAGCCCAGGCTGCTCTACTTGGACAACGCGGCCGAGTTCAAGAGCGAGGCGCTGCGCCGTGGCTGCGAGCAGCACGGCATCCGGTTGGACTATCGTCCGCTGGGACAGCCGCACTATGGCGGCATTGTGGAACGGATCATCGGCACGGCGATGCAGATGATCCACGACGATCTACCGGGAACAACCTTCTCCAACCCGGACCGGCGCGGCGACTACGATTCCGAAAACAAGGCCGCTCTGACATTGCGCGAGCTGGAGCGCTGGCTCACATTGGCGGTCGGCACCTATCACGGCTCCGTGCACAACGGCCTGCTCCAACCGCCGGCTGCGCGCTGGGCAGAGGCCGTGGCGCGTGTCGGCGTGCCGGCCGTCGTCACTCGCGCCACGACGTTTCTTGTCGATTTCCTGCCCATCCTTCGCCGCACGCTGACCCGCACCGGTTTCGTCATCGACCACATCCACTACTACGCCGATGCGCTCAAGCCGTGGATAGCTCGGCGCGACCGCTTGCCTGCGTTCCTGATCCGGCGCGACCGGTCAGCACTACCTAGAAATTCCCTACCGTACCTTGTCGCACCCGGCTGTCACCCTATGGGAACAACGGCAGGCGCTGGCGAAATTACGGCAGCAAGGGCGCGAGCAGGTGGATGAATCGGCACTGTTCCGCATGATCGGGCAGATGCGCGAGATCGTGACCACCGCACAGAAGGCCACGCGCAAGGCGCGGCGCGATGCGGATCGACGCCAGCACCTCAAGGCAACGACACCGCCTGTCAAAGCGATGCCACCGCCGAACGCAGAGATGGCTGACCCGCAGGCAGACAAGCAGCCACCAGCCAAACCGTTCGACCAGATCGAGGAGTGGTAGCCGTGGACGAATATCCCATCATCGACTTGTTACACCTGTTGCCGGCGGCGCAGGGATTGGCCCGGCTGCCGGCGGACGAGCGCATCCAGCGTCTTCGCGCCGACCGCTGGATCGGCTATCCGCGCGCGGTCGAAGCGTTAAACCGGCTGGAAACCCTGTATGCGTGGCCGAACAAGCAGCGCATGCCAAACCTGCTGCTGATTGGCCCAACCAACAACGGCAAGTCGATGATCATCGAGAAGTTCCGGCGCACGCATCCAGCCAGCGCCGACGCCGACCAGGAGCACATCCCGGTACTGGTCGTTCAGATGCCGTCTGAGCCGTCGGTGATCCGTTTCTATGTTGCGCTGCTCGCCGCAATGGGCGCGCCACTGCGCCCGCGCCCCCGACTGCCAGAAATGGAACAACTGGCGCTGGCACTGCTGCGCAAGGTCGGCGTGCGCATGCTGGTGATCGACGAGTTGCACAACGTCCTGGCCGGTA